>Ga0256830_1000066_pt1 | contig 90726 bp, 88 predicted proteins | sample 128326metaG_FD_190537 | JGI IMG/M metagenome (GOLD analysis project Ga0256830, IMG submission 190537) | Hydrothermal vent microbial communities from Lau Basin, Pacific Ocean - 128-326 | ecosystem: Environmental > Aquatic > Marine > Hydrothermal vents | place: Pacific Ocean: Lau Basin | collected...
GCACCGCCCGTTCACGGCGATGCTGGGCCACGAAGGGCACCAAGGACACAAAGCCCACCAAGGGTGACAAAGAGAAAGCAGCCCTTTGAGCCCTTCGTGCTCGTCGTGCGCTTGGTGATCAGACCACCCAGCACCGCCCGTTTACGGCGATGCTGGGCCACGAAGGGCACCAAGGACACAAAGCCCACCAAGGGTGACGAAGAGAAAACAGCCCTTTGAGCCCTTCGTGCTCGTCGTGCGCTTGGTGATCAGACCCGGCACCGCATTCGAGCGGTTCAGATCAGGACGGCGCCGGCCATAGCCAGCAGCAGCCAGGGACGGGCGCGCGCCACGTACCGGGCGCCCCCCTCGGTCTCCAGCCAGGGCCGGCGGAGGAGCTGGGGGACCAGGAGCAGGCCGAGGGCCCCGGCTGCCCAGGGCCGGTGCCCCAGCACCAGGAGGAGCAGGGCCAGCCCCTGCCCGCCCAGCCAGGCCCCCAGCCCCTCATCCCGCCGGGCGAGGCGCAGCCCGCCCTCGTGGGCCAGGGCGAAGGCGAGGGCCAGGCCCGTCGAGAGCAGGAGCCCGCTGCCCGGAACCTCCGGCGCGAGGAGCAGGTGGCCGGCCAGCCAGGCCAGCCCTACCTCGATGACGGCCTGGAACCCCGAAGCTCCCCGGCCATTCCAGTCCACCAGGGCAGCGGCCATCTCGCTGAGGGCCAGGGCAGCTCCCGTCAGCAGCAGGACCCGGCCTCCCAGCACCGCTCCCAGGAGCGGCGTGAGGAGGAGCAGGGCCAGGAGCGTCGCCAGCGCCGTCCCCTGCTGGGGCCAGAGCAGCGTGCTCCCCCAGTGCAGGAGCTGCCCCAGGCGGACCCACAGCCGTCCGGCCGGCGCATCGGGCTGGGTGTAGGGCAGAGGGGGCAGCGGCACGCTCTGGCGCCAGCCCCGCCACCGCTCCAGGAGGGTCGCCCAGTCGGTGGCGGCCAGCAGTGTCCACACCCCCCGCCACCCCACCTCCACCAGGAAGAGGAGCAAGAGCACCCGGATTCCCCGCTCCCCCCAACCCGATCCGGTGCCTGCTGCACCGAGGGTGGCCGAGGCCACCAGCCCGCAGAGGGCGGCCCAAGCCGCCATCGGCCAGCCGGCCTGCAGCCGGACCTGCAGGACCACGGGCGGCCCTGAGATGCGCCCTGAGACCTCCGCCTGCCCTCCCTCCGGTTGGGACATCTCCCACCCTCCTCACGAGTAGCCGTGGTAGCGGGTGAAGAGCTCGCCCACGGAGCGGCCTTCGTGGACCCGACGGATGACGCCGGCCAGCAGCGGGGCGACGGAGAGGATGGTCATGTTGGGCAGCCGTTTCTCCGGCGGGATGGGCACCGTGTTGGTCGTGACGATCTCCCGGATGGGGAGGTTGCGCAGCCGGTCCACGGCCGGCCCCGAGAGGACGGCGTGGCTGAAGCAGAGGTAGATGTCGTGGGCGCCTTCTTCCTTGGCCAGGCGAACGGCGTGGGCCATCGAGCCGGCCGTGTCCACCTCGTCGTCCACGATGATCACGTCGCAGCCGGCCACATCCCCCACCAGCGTCAGCGCCTCCGTGTGGACGTCTACCCGCCGCTTCTCCACGAAGGCGATGGGCAGCCCCAGTTCGACGGCGAAGTTGCGGGCCTTCTTGGCGAAGCCCAGATCGGCGGCCACCACGACGGCGTTGGTCAGCTTCTTCTCCTTGAAGTAATCGCTGAGGATGGGGAAGGCGGTCAGGGCATCGCCGGGGATGTTGAAGAAGCCCTGGATCTGCCCCGCGTGCAGGTCCACGACGATGTAGCGGTCGGCCCCGGCCACCGTGATCATATCGGCCACCAGCCGGGCGGTGATGGGCACCCGGGGCTGATCCTTCTTGTCCGAGCGGGCGTAGGCCAGGTAGGGGATCACCGCCGTGATCCGTCCGGCCGAGGCCCGTTTCAGCGTGTCCAGCGTGATCAGCAACTCCATCAGGTTGTAGTTCACCGGGGAGGAGGTGGTCTGGATCACGAAGACATCCTGGCCCCGCACGCTCTCGTGGAGCCGGACGAAGATGTTCTCGTTGGGGAACTGGATGATGTCCCGGCCACTCAGCGGAACTTCTAGCAGGCGGCTGATCTCTTCCGCCAGGTCTGGGCAGCCGGTACCGCTGAAGAGCTTGATCCGGCCATACATAGACGCTTCTCCGAGAGGTTGGCAGGTTGACGGGTCGGTGTGTTGCTGGGTTGACGGGTCAATGGGTCAGCGGGTCAACCAGGGAACGTGGGACAAAGCCGTTCGTCCCCAGTTCTCACCGATGGTGGTCCAGATGGCAGCGGTCGTTCAGCGAGAGGATGTGGGGACGGCCATCCTCCATCTGCACGATGCTCAGCGAGGCGTTGCCCACCAGGAAGGGGACCCTCCGCCGGGGATCTAGGCCGAGCAGCCGGATCAGATAGGCATTGATGGCCCCTCCGTGAGAGACGATGAGCACATCCTCGTCGGGGTGGTGTCCGACGATCTCGGTAATGGCCTCCCACACCCGGTCGGCGAAGGCTTCGCGGTCCTCCCCGCCGGGGATGGGGGGGCGGCGCTGCTCGGCAATGGCCTGGGCATACTCCGGGAAGCGGGCAACGACCTCGTCCCAGGTCAGTCCGGTCAGCGCCCCCAGGTGGATCTCCTTCAGCCGTTCATCGGTGATGAGGGGGAGCTCCAGCCTCTGGGCCAGGACCTGGGCCGTATCGTAGGCCCGGCTCAAGGGGCTGGTGTAGATGGCGGTGATCCGGCCCTCGTAGTGCTCCAGCCGCCGGGCCAGGAGGCGGGCCTGCTCTCGCCCCCGTTCGGTCAGCCGGGTGTCCAGCCAGCCCTGGAGGCGACGGGCCGCGTTGCCCTCCGATTCGCCGTGACGGACCAGGAGGAGGCGGGTTTTCACGCGACGCTCTCTCCCTGGACCCAGCCCTGATCGGGACGGTAGAAGCGAACCTGACCGGTGTGCAGGTCGTAGACCCAACCGTGGATCTCCAGTTCGTCGGCGTCTAACGCCCGACGGACGGCGGGATAGCTCTGCAGGTGCTCCAGTTGCAGCAGGACGTTGGCCTCGACCAGGGCGCGCAGGTGGGCATCGCCGGTCAGCCCCTGGCCCTCCACCCGCTCCAGGGCCGGTCGGGCGAAGGCGAGCCAGCGGGCGATGTGGGGCTCGCGCTCCGGGTCCACGCCGGCGGCCAGCGCCTGCATCCCGCCACAGCCATCGTGGCCCAGGACGACGATGTGGCCCACGTGCAGGTGCTCGACGGCGTACTCAAGGACCGCGCCCACGGCGGCGTCGGCGGCATCGGCCGGCGGGACGATGTTGGCGATCACCCGGCTGACGAAGAGGTCGCCGGGGCGCGCGCCGGTGATCTGCTCCGGGATCACCCGAGAGTCGCTGCAACCGATGATCAGGGCAGAGGGGAACTGGCCCTTCTGGGCCAGGGCTTCCATCAGGTCGCGCTCTCGCTCGAAGAAATCGCTCCGAAAGCGCTGGGCTCCCTCAACAAATCGCTGGAAGGTCATCGTCCTTTCGTCCTCTCCTCGGGTTGTGCTCGTCTCGCGGTTCAGCAGGGCGGTCCGCCGGTCGCCCTGGTGCAAGCGCTAACCACGGCGGCCGGCCGCCCACAGCCCGCCGCCAACGATGAGGGCGCCGCCCAGCCAGTGGGCCGGTCCGATGGGCTCCTGGAGGAAGAGGTGCCCCAGCAGCGCCCCGTAGAGGGGCAGGGTGTTGTAGAAGACCATCGCACCGCTCGGCCCCAGCCGTCGCACCCCCTCGTTCCACGACAGGAACCCGACGACGGTGGGAGCGATGCCGATGTAGAGCATCGCCAGCACCACCTCGGGACGCCCCTGGAGGGGGAAGCTCCGGCTCTCCCAGACCGCAGCCAGGAGAAGGAGGGGGAGCCCCAGGAAGGCGGAGAAGGCGGTGGCGGAGAGGGCGGAGCGGCGGCGCATCACCTGACGGCCCAGCACCGAGTAGAGCCCCCACAGCGTCACCGCGCCCAGGATGATCAGGTCGCCCAGGCTCCCCTGCAACGATCGCCAGAAAGCGGGGTTGCCCCCGGAGATGATGACGACCACGCCGGTCAGCCCCACGATGGCCCCCACGACCTGGGACCGGGACATCGGCTCGCCGATGAGGAGGGCGGCCAGCAGGCCCGTGATCAGGGGGCCGAGGCCGTTGATCAGCGTGGCGTTGACGGCGGTGGTGTAGCGCAGTCCCAGGTAGAGGGTGGGGGCGAAGATGGCCACGCCGCTCAGGGCCATGCCCAGCAGCAGCCATCGGTCCGATCCCAGGCGGCGCTCGGCAGCCGGTCGGTGCTGCAACAGCGCGGCGAAGAGGGCGGAGGCGATGAGGAAACGGACCGCCGCCAGCGTGATCGGCCCCACGCTCCCCCGCAGCCACCGTCCCAGGGTCATGTTCGTGGCCCAGGTCAGGGTGGCCAGGTTCACCAGACCGGTGCCGATAAGCCAACTCCATCGGCGCTCCCGCTGCCCCACGGTCAGTGTCATCGGCTCTGCAGCTCCTGAGCGTGGAATGGCGGTTCTGAGGTCAGCCGCGTCAGGTCATCGGTGGTCTGACGTTGCAGGAACTCCGCCCGGTCCTCACCCTGGATGCGCAGGTAGCCAGCGTCAGGGCGGAGCGAGAAGACGGCACGGTCGTAGGTTGCATCATCGTCGGAGAGGGGAGGTGGATTGGCCATGGGCCTCCTTGTTAACCGGGAAAAAGCCGGGCACCCTCTCTCTGAAGCTCTGGGGGGTCGGGGCAGCCTCCCGGACCGCCCCTCGCGCCGCAGCCGCTTCCTCTGTGCCCGGCACCTGCTGTGAGCCGACTGCCCTTTGCGAGGAGATTGTACCTCTGTCGGCCCCGCTTGTCAACCGGGGTACAGGTTGCCTTTTTCCGCTTTCGATGTTACCATACGGCGGGTTTCGGAAGAGGTTTCCCGTTCCCGGAGGCCGGAGGAGCCCGATGATCCGTGTTCTCTTCGTCTGTCTTGGCAACATCTGTCGTTCCCCGATGGCAGAGGCCGTCTTCCGCCATCTGGTCGAAGAGGTGGGGCTGGCCCATCGGTTCGAGGTGGATTCCGCCGGCACGTCGGGTTGGCACGTGGGGGAGCCGCCCTGTGGAGGCACCCTGCGGGTTCTGCGCCGGGAGGGCATCGCCTTGGGCCGCAAACTGGCCCGCCAGGTCAGCTCCCTGGAGCTGGACCAGTGGGATTACGTCATCGCGATGGACCGGGAGAACCTGGCCGCCCTCCGCCGCCTGGACCGACGGGGAGCCTCGACCACCCGCTATCACCTCCTGATGGAATTCGCCCCCGACCTGGGCTACCGGGACGTGCCCGATCCCTACTACGAGGGCAACTTTGACCTGGTCTACCGGCTCGTAAGGGCCGGCTGCGAAGGGCTGCTGGAGCACATCCGCCGTCAGGAAGGGCTGGCCTGATCTGAGATGTCCTCTCCCGCCTCCAGTCGTACCTACTACAGCCAGGTGGCTGAGCGCTACGATGCCCACCCTTATCGGCGTAAGGACCCTGACCCCTATCTGGCCGACTTCCTGGCGAAGATGCCCGGTGGCTGGGTGCTGGACCTGGCCTGTGGGACCGGCAGCCAGCTTCTGGCCAACGGACGGCGCTGGCCGGGGCTGAAGATGGTGGGCCTCGACCTCTCGGCGGCCATGCTTCGTCAGGCTCGGCACAAGGCCCCATCCCTCTCCCTCGTGCAGGGTGATGCCCTCCGCCTCCCCTTTCCCGATGCCACCTTTGGGTACGTGAGCCTCCAGTTCGCCGATCACCACATCGCCGATCGGGATGGCCTCTTCGGGGAGATCTGGCGCGTCCTGCGTCCTAGAGGGTGGTTGGTGCTGGTCAACGTGGATCCCTGGGGGATGGCGGACTCCTGGCTCTACCGCTATTTCCCGGAAGCTTGGGAACTGGACCGACGTCGCTTCCTCCCGGTCAGGCGGCTGGTGCGCTGCCTGGAGGCGCTGGGGTTCACGATCCGGCTGGAGCGTCAAAAGGGAAGGTCCGTCCTTTCGCTGGCCCAGGTCTACGCTCAGGCGCAGGATCGGGCCACCTGCTCCAACCTGGGGCTCCTGCCGGAGGAGGCCTGGCGGGCCGGCTTGGCCCGCATCGAAGCGGAGATGGCCCGTCGTGGGGCCGAGGTGCCCGTCCCTGCCCCCTTTGCCCTTCTCCACCTGGTTGCTGTGAAGGCTGACCAGGCGGGGGTAAGGCGTTGAGAAGCCCTGCCAGGAATGGACCCCCGGTGATTACCCATATCTTTGGAGATAGGGAGACGAGCCGTCCACGAATGGGGCACGGATACACAAATTAAGGACCGCCTCATTCGTGCATTTGTGAGAAATTCGTGGACGGCCCGCTACGGACCGCTCTCTCGTTCACTTGTGGGTAATCACCAGATGGACCCCTCTTGCCCTTTGGGGCGGCTCCGGGTACAATACGGGTGTACAGATTTTCCCAAGCCCATTATCCCAAATAACCCAAATCCAATTTGGGATATTCTGTGCAAGGAGGCCTATGTTCCACCTACAGATGCCCGTCATTGCAGCCCTGGCGACGATGGCCGGCTACGGCGTTCTGTTGATCTTGGCGCTGCGCCGACGCCCTCATCGCTCTCAGACCGAGCGCCTTGTGCTTTTTTATTTGGGGCTCTCGGCCTTCTGGACCCTGGCCCTGGCGATCCAGGTCTGGCAGGGACTACAGCCCTGGTTTGTGGCCCTTTGGGACTGGGTTGCCTGGCTTGGTCCGGTTGCTCTCTCCGTCCTTCTGGCCATTCTTGCCCTGGAAGCGTTCATCTATCCCGGCGGGCGCTGGGTGGGTGCTCTGGGAGCGGGTTGCCTCCTTGTCCTCCTCATCCTGGCTCGACGGCTGGGTGACGTCAACGCCCAGGAGATCATCGTCCTGCGGGTGGGGGCCTGGACCGGTTTCACGGGGGGGGCCCTGGCAGTGGTCCTGCTGAATTACACACGCCTCACCCGCCCGCTCTACCGCAACCGAGCCCTTTACTGGCTCATCGCCCTCTCGCTGGTGGCCATCGGGGAGGCCCTTATCCCCGCCGCCGGGTTGGTCCTGCCCGTTCGCCAGTTGGGGTTGCCGGCCCGCCTGATTGGGGTGGGGCTTCTCACCTATGCCGTCTTCCGCTACAGCCTTCCCGACGTGAAGCGGCTGGTCCGCCAGGCGGTAGCGACCGGCGTGGTGGGGGTGATCGCTTTCGCCCTCTACCTGGTGGCGATGCAGATCAGCCTGACCATCTACCAGATGCTGGCCTGGACGCCGCTCCCCTTCGCCCAGCGCCAGTTCTTGGGCGCGTTGGCCGCCATCTTCGTCGCCTTCCTCCTGATGGTCGTCCACGCGCCCCTCAACCGGGCCGTCCGGGCCGGCCTGGGGCGGCTCTTGATCGGGGAAGGGTACAATCCTGCCCAGGCCGTGCGCACTTACAGCCAGCGGGTCAGCAACATCGTCCACCTGGAGCGGCTGGCCGAAACGGCCGTCAAGACCATTAGCGAGGTGCTGGGGGTCCGGCGGGGAGCGCTCCTGTTGGTCAACGAACGGGAGAGCGGGGGCGCCGAGGTCCGGGTGGTGCCTGGGATGGGGGAGGTGGAGGTGAGGGAAGCCCATTTCAGCCCCCGCAGCCCGGTCCTGGAGAGCCTGAAAGCGGGGCAGCCGGTCACCCAGTACGACATTGACATGCACCCGCGCTTTCGGGGGGTGAAGCCGTCGGAGCGAAAGTGGCAGTGGGACCTGGATATGGAGGTCTGGGTGCCCATCCACGCCCGACGCACGCTCATCGGCATCCTGGCCCTGGGGGCCAAGGGGTCCGGGGAGCCGTACACCGGTCAGGACCTGGAACTGCTGGTGGCGATGGCGGGCCAGACGGCGGTGGCCTTGGAGAACGCTCGCCTCTTCGAAGACCTGCAGCAGAAGCACCAAGAGATCAGCCAGCTCAACGAGAACCTGCGCCAGGCTTACCAGCAGCTTCAGAAGTTGGACAAGGCGAAGAGCGATTTCATCAACATCGCCTCTCACGAATTGCGCACCCCGCTGACCCAGGTGCGGGGCTACGCCGACATCTTGGCCGATATGGTCCAGGCCGGCGACGTCAACCAGACCTACCTGCTGAAGACCACCGGGGGCATCCGCAAAGCCACCGACCGGCTGGAACGGATCATCTCGGCGATGCTGGACGTTTCGGAGATCGGTGCCGATGCTCTGCGGCTGGTGCGCACGGAGGTCCGCCTCGCGACAGTGGTGAAGATGGCTGCCGACATCTGGAAGGAGGCCCTGAAGCAGCGTCAACAGCACCTAGCCATCGTCGGATTGGACGAACTGCCGCCCATCCAGGCCGACCAGCAGCGGCTGGTCCAGGCCTTCAGCCACCTGATCAACAACGCCATCAAGTACACGCCTGACGGAGGGCGGATTGAGATTCGGGGACGGCTGGTGGATGAAGATGAGGGGATTGTGCACGTCGTCGTAGCCGATACGGGCATCGGCATTGACCCAGAGGATCAGGAGTTGATCTTCGAGCAGTTCTATCGGGTGGGGAGCGCGGACCTTCACTCCACAGGGACGGTTAAGTTCAAGGGGGCCGGTCCAGGGCTGGGCTTGCCCATCGCCAAGGGGGTCATCGAGGCCCACGGGGGGTACATCTGGGTGGAAAGCGAGGGGTACGATGAGGTGCGCTGTCCGGGCAGTAGTTTCCACATCCTGCTGCCCCTGTCCGGAGAGCCTATCTCCCGGCAGAGCCTGGACCGGCTGACGAAGACGCGCCCGATGGGCGAACTGGGAGAGCCCTTTCCCTCCCAGGGGGCCGTCCGACGCCAGTCGGTTATCGTCCAGTAGCCCTGGTCGTTAGGAGGGGAGCTCGGGAAAGGGGCCAATGCCCAGCCGGCGTCGCAGCTTCAGCAGGCGGCGCAGGGTCTTCTGGGGGCCGGTGGGATGCTCCAGGAGCAGGACGCCGGCCTCGTAGGCGGCCAGCGCTTCTTGGCGGCGACCCCGTTTGAAGTAGAAGACCCCCAGAGCACAGAGGGTCTCGCCGGCCCGCTGACGGTCACCCAGTTCCTGAAAAATGTGGGCGGCCTGACGCAGACAGGCGACCGCTTCCTCGGCCTTGCCCCACTCCGCGTAGAGCCCCCCCAGGTTCCCCAGAGCCTGAGCCTCCCGGCTGCGGTCCCCCAGCCGGACGAAGGCCATCTGGGCGGTTCGGAAGGCTGCTTCGGCCTCCTCGCGTTGACCGGCCTGTCGGCAGGCCACCCCTCGGTTGTTCTCCATCTCGGCGGCTTTCAAGAGGTTTCCCTGCGCTCGGTACCCCTCTCCGGCCTGTTGGAAGAGGCGGATGGCCTTCGCGTAGTCGCCGGTGGCAAAGGCTCGCTCGCCCGCCTCTGCCAGGGCTTCCGGCGTTTCGGTAGGGACGGTGTTGTGGGTCGTGTCCATCGGTCTTTACCGCTCGGCGGCAGACTCTCCCGAGGCCGCTGCGTTGGCCTCAGCCCGAGCGCTGGCGGCCTGGGCCAAGTACTCGGTGCCCCGTTCCAGGATGTGTAGGAAGCTTCCCAGGAACTCGATGGGGACGGGGAAGATGATGGTTGAGTTCTTCTCCGTGGCGATCTCGGTGAGGGTCTGGAGGTAGCGGAGTTGGATGGAGGCTGGCTCCCGGGCGATGGTGGCGGCCGCATCGGCCAGCGTCTTGGCCGCCTGGAACTCGCCCTCGGCGTGGATGATCTTCGCCCGCTTCTCCCGCTCCGCCTCGGCCTGCCGGGCCATCGCCCGCTGCATGCTCGGCGGCAACTCCACGTCCTTCACCTCAACGATGCTCACCTTGACCCCCCAGGGTTCTGTCTGCTCGTCAATGATGTGCTGAAGGCGCTCGTTGATCTTCTCCCGATGGGCCAGCAGATCGTCCAGCTCCACCTGGCCCAGGACGCTGCGCAGGCTGGTCTGGGCGATCTGCCAGGTGGCTCGGCGGTAGTCCTCCACCTGCACCACCGCCCGCTCCGGGTCAATGACCCGGAAGTAGGCCACGGCGTTGACCTTGACCGTCACGTTGTCCCGGGTGATCGCTTCCTGAGAGGGGATGTCCAGCGTGACGACCCGCAGGTCCACCTTCACCATCCGGTCAATGATGGGAATGATGAAGAAAAGCCCCGGACCTTTGGCCCCGATGAGACGTCCCAGGCGGAAGATCACGCCCCGCTCGTACTCCTGCACGACCTTGATGGACGTGCTGAGGATGGAGATGAGCAGCAGGGCCGGGACGATAAGCATACCCAACAACTGGATGAGCAGTTCCATCGAACACCTCCGAATCCCTTCTACGTGTTGCGTGCTACGGTAGGGCTTTTCAATGCTCAAACGTCACCCTCCCGCAGGCCCCGCAGTGCCCGGCGACCGCCATAGCATATCGAAGGCTGCCCACGAGGCGCTTCAGGCCGTGGGAGGACCTGCGGGAGGGTTCCCCCCAAGGGTTAGGGCGCCGAAAAGCCCTGGTGCTACGGGTTACGGGCTGTGCGCAGTGCCCGGCGGAAGGCACGGATCTGGTCGCCGATGCTCCCCGGCCCGCCGAAGATGGCGCTGCCGGCGACGAGGACGGTGGCTCCGGCGGCCACGACCTCGGCTGCGTTGCTCACCTTGATGCCTCCGTCTACCTCTAGGTCGGCCTGGGAGCCCAGCCGGTCCAGCATCGCCCGCAGCCGGGCCACCTTGGCCGTGCTGGTCGGGATGTAGGTCTGACCGCCGAAGCCGGGGTTGACGGACATCACCAGCACCAGGTCCACGTGGGGAAGCGCCTCTTCCAACATCACCAGCGGGGTGGCCGGGTTGAGGGTGACACCGGGACGAACGCCCAGCTCCCGAATCCGCTGGAGGGTACGGTGCAGGTGAGGACAGGTCTCCACGTGGACGGTGAGGATGTCCGCCCCTGCCTCGGCGAAGGCTTCCAGGTAGCACTCTGGGTTCTCGATCATCAGGTGGACGTCCAGGGGCAAGCGGGTGACCCGGCGCAGGGCCTGGACGACGGGGGGGCCGATGGTGATGTTGGGCACGAAATGGCCATCCATCACATCCACGTGGATCCAGTCGGCCCCGGCGGCCTCGGCCTCGGCGACGGCCTCCCCTAGCCGGGCGAAGTCGGCGGCCAGGATAGAAGGAGCCAGTTTGACTGAAGGGTTGTGTTCCAAAAAGCACAGCCCTCGATTGGTCGGGTGGTCGCTTGGTCGGATGGTCACGTGGTCGTCTGGTCGCTTGGTCAGGTGGTCGAGTGGTCGCTTGGTCACCTGTCCCTTGCCCCTTGCCGCTAAGCTACTCGGTCGGCAGCGAGCAGGGCATCAAAGCGCTGGAAGTCGAAGTGTTCCGCCAGGAGCGCCTCGAAGCGGGCCAGCTTGTCCCGCTGGCCCAACCGGGTCTTGCCGAAGAAGCGCTCGATGGCCTCCACCGTCTTCAGCGTATCCTTGCTGGTCAGGATGACGGGAACGCCCGCCTCCCGCGCCCGCTCCAGGATGATGGGGCTGGGATGCAGGTTGCCCGTCAGGATAAGCACCTTGGTGGCAGTCTCTAGGGCTGCCAGTTGGATGTCGGATCGGTCGCCGCCGGTGATGACTGCTTTGTCCGTCTGGCGGCGGAAGCGGCTGAGGGCGGCGTCCACCGTCATTGCCCCCACCATCAGGTTCTCGACCAGTTCGTCGGCCCTCTCGGGCAGGCAGAGGAACTCCCCCTCCAGCGCCTCCCGCAGTTCGCCCACGCTGATGGCCTGGAGTTGGCGTCGGTGGGGCAGCACCCCCAGGACGGGGATGCCTCGCTGCTCCAGGAAGGGACGGGCCACCTCGTTGGCGAAGCGCCAGGCCGCTCGGGGGATGGCGTTGAAGACGACGCCGATTAGGGCCTCCCCCAGCCGCCGACGGGCAACCAGACAGTCGTCCACCAGGCTGTGCTCGTCGGTGTAGCGGACGACGGCCAGGGCGGAGGCTCCCAGCATCGCCACCACGTCGGGGGTGCCCAGTCCGACGGCGTACCCTTCCCGCAGCCGCGCTCCCCCCTCCAGCATCACGACGTCCTTGTTCCGGCTGATGGCGGCGAAGGTCTGGCGAACGATGGCCGGCCAATCCCGCCGGTCCTTACCGGTCAGCACCGCCTCCAGCCCCTCAGGCGTGATGAGGACAGGGGCCAGCTTCTCCAGGGGCTCCTGCAGCCCCAACAGTTCCCGAGCGAAGGCGGCATCCTCGTCCACCAGCTTTCCCTTCACCGGTCGGGCCGTCGTGCTCAGGGGTTTGAAGTAGCCCACCCGATACCCTTCGGCCCGAAAGCGATGGGCCAGCCCTAGACAAAGGGCTGTCTTGCCACTGAAGGTGTCCAGAGAGGTGACGTACACTGCTTTCATCCCTCGCTCCTTCCTTCTAGCACCAGCCGCATGTCCACCGCTACGGCTCCTCGGCCCTCTTCGAAGACGATGAGGGGATTGATGTCCATTTCTACGATTTCGGGGAAGTCGGTGACGAGCTGGCTGACACGCAGGAGCACTTCGACGATGGCGTCGTGGTCGGCGCGGGGCTCACCCCGCACACCGGCCAGCAGAGCATAGGCCCGGATCTCTCGGATCATCTCCAGGGCCTCCTGCCGCGTGAAGGGGGCCAGCCGGAAAACGACGTCCTTCAGTGTTTCTACGTAGATGCCGCCCAGCCCGAAGGCGACGAGGGGGCCGAACTGGGGGTCCCGGCTCATCCCCACCAGCACCTCCCGCCCTCCCAGGAACATCTCCTGGACCTGGCACCCCCAGAGGCGGGCATCAGGGACGTAGCGCATCGCTCGGTAGGTGAGCAGTTCAAAGGCATCCCGCACGTCGGCAGGGGTCTGTAGGTTGAGCTTCACGCCGCCGATCTCCGTCTTGTGCAGGATGTCGGGCGAGGCGATCTTGAGGGCGACGGGATAGCCGATCCGGTCGGCGACCTCCACGGCTTCGTCGGGGTTACGGGCCAGGGCCGACTGGGGCACCCGCAGCCCATAGGCCTGGGCCACGGCCCGCGCTTCGGCATCGCCCACCGTCACCCGCCCCTCCGCCCGCACCCGGGCGAAGAGGTCGGCCACCCGCCCTCGGTCCACGTCGTCGAAGGTCTCCAGGGTGGGCAAGGGGCGCATCCGCTCCCGTCGGTAGGTCGCCATCGCTCGAAAGGCTTCGGCTGCCCGCTCCGGGAAGGGGTAGTTGGGCACGCCGTACTGCTGGAGGATGCGGACGCCGGCCTCGATCCGGTGCTCTCCCATGAAGCAGCCCAGGACCGGCTTCTCCTGCTGGGCTGAGGCCAGTTCCCCCACTACCTGTGCCGTCTTCTCGATCTCCGTCATCGCCTGGGGGGTGAGGATGACGAGGAGGCCGTCCACCCCGGGATCGGAGAGCACTGCTCGCAGGGCTCCCTCGTAGCGGTCGGCCAGGGCGTCGCCCAGGACGTCCACCGGATTGTGGGTGCTGGCGGCCCCCGGCAGGAGGGACTCCAGGTGGGCGATGGTCTCCGAGGTCAGGGCGGCCAACCGGAGCCCCGCCCGCTCCAGGGCGTCGGTGGCCAGGATGCCCGGCCCTCCGGCGTTGGTGACGATGGCGATTCGGTCTCCCGGCAGCAGCGGCTGGTGGGCGAAGGCCAGGGCGTAGTCGAAGAGGGCTTCCATCGAGGCAGCACGGAGGACGCCGGCCTGGCGGAAGGCGGCTTGGTAGGCGGCCTCGGAGCCGGCCAGCGAGCCGGTGTGGGAGGAGACGGCCCGCGCCCCTGCTTGGGTGCTACCGGACTTCACGGCCACTACCGGCTTGCGCTGCGTCACCCGGCGGGCGACCTCGATGAATTGCTGTCCGTCAGGCAATCCCTCCACGTAGATGAGGATCACCCGGGTGTCGGGGTCGTCGGCCCAGGCTTCCAGGAGGTCGGCTTCGGAGACGTCGGCCTTGTTGCCCAGGCTGACGAACTTGGAGAAGCCGATCCGGCCGGCCATAGCGATGTCCAGCACCGCCGTGCCCAGGGCCCCCGATTGGGACATGAAGGCCATCGGCCCCCGAGGGGGCATCCCCGCCGCGAAGGTGCCGTTGAAGGGCGTCGTCGTGTCAATGATCCCCAGGCAGTTGGGGCCGATGAGGCGCATCCCGTAGCGGCGGGCGATTTCCATCACCTCCCGCTCACGCTCTACGCCCTCCAGGCTGGCCTCCCGGAAGCCGGCGCTGATGACGACGATGCCCTTCACCCCCTTCTGACCGCATTGCTCGACCACGGCGGGGACGTAGGGGTAGGGGATGACGATGATGGCCAACTCCACGGGATCGGGGATCTCCAGGACCGAGGGGTAGCAGGGAAGCCCCATCAGTGCCTGGGCCTTGGGGTTCACGGGGTAGACCCGCCCGGGGAAGCCGCTGTTGATGATGTTGGAGAGCACGGCGTGGCCCAGCTTCTCCGGGTTGCGGGAAGCACCGACGATGGCCACGGACTGGGGGCGGAAGAAGAAATCCAGCATTGGGATGTCCTTCCTAGGGACCCTCCCGCAGGTTCCCCCCACGACTTGGGGCGCGTCATAGGCAGCCTCTGATGAGCTATGGCTGTCGCCGGGCACCGCGTGACTTGCGGGAAGGTGATAGAGCCTGATCTCTTTGCAGGGGATGGGGCCTCAGCCTTGGGCCTCTCCCTCCAGCGTATTGGGCGACCGGCCTTCGGGGAACCTGGGTTACAGGCTCTGCCGGCGGGCTTCGATGACGTTGGGCAGCCGCTCCACCTTGGTCAGCACCCGACTGAGTTGGGCGACGTCGGTGATCTCCAAGGTGGCGGCGAAGAAGGCGAAGTTCTTGTCGGTGGTCACACTGACGCTGCTCATGTTCACCGCTTCGGCGGCGACGACGCCGGCGATGTCCCGCAGGAGTCCCTCGCGGTCGTAGGCCACGATCTGAACGCTGACCGGGTAGGTCTGACGGCTGACGCCCCACTCGACCTCGATGAGGCGCTCCGGCTCCCGGGTGTTGAGGACGTTGGGACAGTCCCGCCGGTGGACGGTGACGCCCCGCCCCCGGGTGATGTAGCCGACGATCTCATCGCCGGGGAGGGGGTTGCAGCAGCGGGCCAAGTGGGTGAGGAGCCCTCCCGTGCCCTGCACGGTGACCTCTTCGGCGAGGGATGGCTGGGGCGTCGCAGGAGCAGCAGGAGGGAACGTGGGGGGCTGCTCACGACGCTCGGCCTCCAGGACCTTGGTGGCGATCTGGTGGCTATTGATGTCCCCGTAGCCGATGGCGGCCAGGAAGTCCTCGGTCTTCTCGTACTCGAAGAGACGGGCCACCGCTTCGTGGCTCATCCCTTCCATCCCCAGTCGCTTCAGTTCCCGTTCCAACAGTTCCCGCCCCTGGGCAATGTTCTGCTCTCGATCCTGGCGGCGGAACCACTGCCGGATCTTGCTGCGGGCTCGGCTGGTCTTCACGTAGCCCAGGGCCGGGTTCAGCCAGTCCCGGCTGGGGCCGCCCCGGCGGGCGGTGAGAATCTCCACCTGGTCACCGTTCCTGAGCTGGTAGTCGAGGCTGACCAGCTTGCCGTTGACCTTGGCCCCCCGGCAGCGGTGGCCGATCTCCGTGTGGATGTGGTAGGCGAAGTCAATGGGGGTGGAGCCGGCCGGCAGGTCTATCACGTCCCCCCGGGGGGTGAAGACGTAGACCCGATCCTGGAAGAGGTCGGTCTTGAGGGCGTTGACGAACTCGGCGGCATCGGTGACGTCCTGCCGCCATTCCATCAGTTGGCGCAGCCAGGCGATCTTCTGCTCAAAGATGACATCCCGCTTGCCGCCTTCCTTATAGCGCCAGTGGGCAGCGATGCCGTACTCGGCGGTGCGGTGCATCTCGTGGGTGCGGATCTGGACCTCCAGTGTCTTTCCGTCGTCGGCCACGACGGCGGTGTGCAGGGAGCGGTACATATTGTCCTTGGGGGTGGCGATGTAGTCGTCGAACTCCCCCGGGATGGGACGCCAGAGGGTGTGGACCACCCCTAGAGCGGTGTAGCACTGGGGGATGGTGTCCACAATGACCCGCAGGCCGCGCACGTCGTGGATCTGATCGAAGGGGAGCCCTTTGCGCTCCATCTTACGGTAGATGCTGTAGATGTGCTTGGGGCGTCCCGTGACCTCGGCTTCTATCCCGTGCTCCTTGAGCTTGCGCTGCAGGATGGCGATGTAACGCTGGACGCTCTTCTCCCGGTCGTGGCGGCGCTCGGCCAGGAGGCGGGCGATCTCCTTGTACTTCTCGGGAGCCAGGTGACGGAAGGCCAGGTCTTCCAGTTCCCACTTCCACTGCCAGATCCCCAGCCGGTTGGCCAGGGGAGCGAAGATCTCCAGGGTCTCGCGGCAGAAACGGCGGCGGCGTGCTTCGGGGAGCGCGGCGACGGTGCGCATGTTGTGCAGCCGATCGGCCAGCTTGATCAGGACGACCCGGATGTCCCGGAACATGGCCAGGAACATCTTGCGCAGGCTCTCCAACTCCTGAGCATCTAAGCCCTCCCGGCCGGCCCGCTGGTCCTCGATCTTCTTCAGCTTGGTGACGCCGTCCACCAGATCGGCGATCTCGTCGTCGAAGGTCTGCCGCAGGTCTTCGATGGTGAGAGAAGTGTCCTCGACCACATCGTGGAGCAGGCCGGCAGCGATAGCCTTCACGTCCATACGGAGCTCGGCCAGAATTTGGGCCACGGCCAGGCTGTGCTGGACGTAGGGCTCGCCCGAAGCTCGCTTCTGCCCGGCGTGGGCCTTCTCAGTCACGGCGTAGGCTCGCCGAAGTAGGTCCAAGTCCTGTTCGCTGGGGTGGTTCTCCCTTCGGACGGTCTCCAAAAGGGTTTCCAGACTCATAGTTCCCTTGGCGTGGGTTGTCGTTGGGGTTGCCATCTCGCCGCCCTGCCATTCCGCGCCATCGCCAAAATCCCGGCATTACATCCCAGGCCATTCCTCCGCCTCGATCACCTCTTACCCACATCGGCCAGCAGGCCGGGTCTCCCGCCCAGCCCGCGTTTCTGTAAGGGCTTCGTTAGGATTGTACTCCAGGATTCGCGAAGATGCAAGCCCCCTGTTGAGGTGTTGGGGTTTATCAGTGCTCAAGCGAGACCCGAATTCCCGGGTCTTCGCGAGGCGATCTTCCCCTTATGTCCCCGAAACGGGGAGCAAGTTGCCTCTTATGGACGCTTGGTAGGCTTCGGGAATCTCCGGGGCTAAGGCGTTGATAAGCCCCGCCGGACCGGTGGCGGTTGCCGGGGATGGCGGGATCGGGTATAATGGGAGCCCGACTTTGCCCTTTGTTCCCACGGGACGGAAGGCGAACATGGCCGAGACGGCAGCAGATTTTATCGTCCATCACACCGCTGTGGCGGAACCCCTTTTCAAAGCCCGGGCTGAGGCTTACTGGCGGGCGAACACGACGGGACGGGCCGAGGACCAGGAGGAGGAAGCCCGCTTGAAGGCCGAGATTATGCGCCTTTACGCGGACCCTGAGGCCCTCGCCCGACTGAAGGTCTGGCGGGAGGCCGGGGATCATCGGCGCGATCCCCTCCTGGCCCGGCAGGTGGACCTGCTCTACCGGCGCTTCCTGGCCGGCCAGCGCGACAAGGAGGTCATCGAAGCCCTGACGGCCCTGGAGAAGGCCGTTCAGAGCCGCTACGTCAACCATCGGCCTCAGGTGCGCGGGCGGGTCCTCTCGGACAACGACATCCTGGAGATCCTGCGTCAGGAGAAGGACGAGGCCCTGCGCCGGGAGGCGTGGGAGGCCAGCAAGGAGGTTGGTGCCCAGGTGGCGGAGCAAGTGCGCGAGTTGGTCCGCCTGCGCAACGCCTCCGCTCGCCGGCTCGGCTTCCGGGACCACTACGCCCTCGCCCTCTTCGTCTCCGAGATTGATGAGGCGTGGCTCCTTGCCCTGCTGGAGGAGCTGGCCCTCCGCACCGAGGCTCCCTTCCGCCAGATCAAGGCGACCCTGGACGCGGCGCTGGCGGAACGCTTCCACTGCACGCCGGATGACTTGCGCCCCTGGCACTACGCCGATCCCTTCTTCCAGCACCCCCCTGACGGGGAAGGACCGGACCTGGATCCCATCTTTGCTCAGGCCTCGCTGGAAGAGCTCGCCCGCCGCACCTATCGGGGCCTGGGGCTGGATGTAGAAGCGATCCTGGCTCGCTCCGACCTCTACGAGCGTCCGGGGAAGAACCAGCACGCCTTCTGTTTGGACGTGGACCGCCGGGGGGATGTGCGGGTGCTCTGCAACCTGCGCCCCACGGAGCGCTGGATGAGCACGCTCCTGCACGAGCTGGGCCACGCCGTCTACGATGCCTACATCAGTCGGGAGCTGCCCTGGCTGTTGCGCCGGCCGGCCCATATGCTGACCACCGAGGCCATCGCGATGCTGATGGGACGGCTCACCCAAGACCCCCGCTGGCTGAGGGAGATCGCCGGGGTCCCGACGGAGCAGGCCGAGGCGCTGGCCCCCCGGCTGCATGATCGGCTGCGCCGAAAGCTGCTCATCTTTCTCCGCTGGGCCCTGGTGATGGTCCACTTCGAGCGGGCCTTCTACGCCGACCCGGACCGCCCCGACCTGAACGAGCTCTGGTGGGACTTGAAGGCCCGATACCAGCTCCTCACCCCTCCCGAGGGACGGGACCAACCCGATTGGGCGGCGAAGTACCACATCGCTATGGCTCCCGTCTACTACCACAACTACGTCCTGGGCGAGGTGTTGGCATCCCAATTGCGAGACACCGTCGAGCGCAGCTTCGGTCACCTGGTCAACCGGCCTCACGCCGGAGAGTTCCTCCGGGAGGCTATCTTCGCTCCCGGCTCTCGCTGGAACTGGCAGGAGACGGTACAGCGAGCGACCGGTCGCCCCCTCGACCTCTCACCCCTCCTCGGATTTGTGGGATCGTAGCGCTCTCCCTGTTGTCTGGGGTTCGCCTGGTCCCGTCTGGACCCGAGATGGCCTGACCGGAGGAGGTCGAGCTCTGCGGGCTGCTTCTCCCTAATCTCCGCCGGGGAGACTTGTGGACAATCACCAGCAGGTGCGGGTAGCCTGCACAGAGGTTTGTGGTATAATTCGGCCCATCCGACGCATTGGCTCTCTCGGGAGCTTGTCCCGCTTGGAGAGGTCCACGTTCCCATGAGACTCGCCTTGCCCGCCGACCTGGCCCCCTGGCTGATCGGAGGTTCCCTCCTGGTCCTGGTTGCCCTGATCTTCACCGGCATCCAGGGTTTCATCACCTTTCGGCGGGCTCGCTACCACGTGGTGCGGGAGGCTGCTCGGCGGCGGGTTATATGGGCCTTCTCCTTCGCTATGCCGGTGGGATTGCTTGCGCTGATCCTGATCCTCATCCCCCACACCGGGCCACCCCTTCTCTCCCGTCCTAGGCCGACGCCGATGCCTAGCCCACAGCCTACTCCCACCTTCACCTCGACGCCGACGGCGACGGCAACGATGACGGCGACGCCGACACCGACCCGCCCCCCGACGGCCACGCCTCCTCCCATCCCCACCTTTACCCCGACCGCCCAGTTGCCCCAGTCGGCCCGTTCCCCGCTCCCCTCGGCCGTGCCTCCTCCGGCCGATGCCCGTATCATCTTTGAGACGCTGGCCCTAGGGGTGGACGAAGCGGGCAACCCTGTGGAGCCTGGAGAGAGCTTTGCCGCCGGGACCCATCGCATTTACGTCTTCTTCACCTGGCAGGGGATCCCCAAGAATGTCCCCTGGACCCATGCTTGGTATCGGGACAACGTCTACCTGGGAGGAGAGACGACCCTCTGGAGTTGGGATGTGGCGGGGCGAGGTTACCTCTACTTTGTGCCGCCCGACGGGTATCGCCCCGGGGAGTACGAGGTGCAGGTCTTCCTGGGGACCCGACTTCAGTTCCGCAAGCGGTTCACTATCGTTGCTGGCTAGGGGCCGACGGGATCGGGAGGCGGGGCCAGGCCGGCGATCAGCAGGTCCAGGGCCACCACGTCGGCCATCTCCCCCGTCTTGATCGCCAGGTCAGTCTCCAGCAGGTAGCGGTAGATCCGTTCCAGTTGGGCCGTGGAGAAGTTCTGCGCTTGGGCGTAGAGCTTGCGGGCGACGAAAGGATGAAGCCGCAACCGCCGGGCGATGGCCTCTGTCCGCGCTCCCGCCCCGGTCAGTTCCTTGACCTGGATGAGCAGCCGGAACTGCCGGACGATCATCGCCAGCAGGGCCAAGGGATGCTGCCCCTCTTCCAGCAATCGGTGGAGCAGTCGGGCGGCCTTCTCCCCATCCCGTCGCCCCAGGGCATCCACCATGGCGAAGATGTTGGCCTCTTGGGCTGCCGAGACCAACCGTTCCACGTCCTCCGGCTGGATGGCCTCCTCCACCCCTGCGTAGGCCATCAGCTTCTCCAGTTCCTGATCCAACTGCCGCAGGTCGGGGCCGACGGCTTCGGCCAGGGCGGAAGCGGCCTGAGGGGTGATCGCGCCCCCTTTGCGTTTCACCCGCTGCACGATCCAGCCCTCCAGCCGGTGGGGAGGGGTGAACCGCTTGATGTAGCCGTGGGGGTGTTGCCGGACCTTCTTCAGGATGGGGTGGTCGTCGCCAAGGGTGCCCCGCTCGACGAAGACCAAGCGGGTCGTCTCCGGCAGCCGATCCAGGTAGGCGGAGAGGGCTTGGACCTCTTTCTGGCGGGCGGCGGTGAGCCGACTCAAGAGCCCTTCCACGATCACCAGCCGGCGGTCAGAGAGGAAGGGCACTGTATCGCAGGCGTCCTGAATCTGGCCCACCGTCACCGAGCGACCATCGAGCACCGAGGTGTTGAGGGCGGCCATTTCGGGAGGACCCAGACGCTGGCGCAGACTGATCAGAGCTTCGCTGCAACTCAGTTCGTCCTCGCCGTGGAAGATGTAGACGCGGGGGGGAGGGGATGTGGGGTCACTGTGCTCTTGAGAACTCACGCCGGTCCCGTCTCCACGAAGTGGATCACGAGGTTTCCCCGCTTCTCGCGGTGAACGCCCCGGATGACCATCGAGCCCAGGTCGGCCATCGTCGTCACCCGGGCTTGGAGGAGGGAGCCCAGAGGGCGGGCCAGGACCAGAGCGGCCGTAGCCGCCAGCAGCACGTTGGGCAGCCGCTCCCAGCGGTCGCGGGGGCGATGTCCTACCGCCAGGACGGCTGCCAGGCCGGCCATCGTACCGGCCGTCACCAGATTGGTGCCGCAGTTGGGATGCACGGCCAGGCTGTGTTCCCCCTGGCGCAGCCGTTCCAACGCTTCCTGGGCTGCTGCACGGACCTGCTCGGTCTCCAGGTCACCGTAGAGGTAGAAACCGTTGAAGGCCGCCCGTCCCACCACCCGGATGGCGTAACCCCTCTCGGTCAACAGGTGGATGGTCGCGTGCTCCAGGGCGTGGTTGCGACGCAGCTGCAGAATAGGGGGAAGGTTCAGCAGGTTCATTGGGGTGGCATCCTCTCCGCTTCCGATCGGTCCGATCCGTTGTCCGGGGCCGGGCGGGCAACGACGATGAGGCGGTGGGTGTTGCTGGTGTAGGGCCAGCAGGTGACCAGCGTCAGACGCTCATCGTCCGTGGGCATAATCCACTGGGCGTTCTGGATGCGGACCTCGATGGGCTCGCCCTTCTCCTTCAGGATGTGGCGCTCTGTCACCTGATAGCGGTAGACCTGCTGACCGGTGTAGAGGTAGATCTCATCACCCGGCTCCAGTTCCACCAGGTCACGGAAGACCTCTCCGTAGATGTTGTGGTGTCCGTTGAGCACCGTGTTGCCCGGTTCTCCCGGCAGCGCAGAGGTCTTGTGCCAGCCGGCCTCGCGGGCGTTGGGCACGATCCACGCGCTGACCAATTGCCCATCCACCTCCTTGGTCTCCCACCCCACCGGCACCACCGGCGCATCCAGGTTGATGGCGGGGATCACCAAGCGCACGGGGATGAGCGAGGCCGGGTCGGGCGTGGGAGGAGGCGTTGCCGTTGGACCCGGTGTCGCCTCCCCGGCCGACAACAGGGCGGTCTCCGGCAACACCAGGGGGGGAGGGTCTTGGGAAGCTTCCCCCTTCTGAGGAGAGATGGGTAGCACCGCCGGCTCGACCGGCTCCTGGGATTGCCCAGGGGTCGGTGAGGCCGTGGGCGCCAGCGTGGGGACGGGAGAGGAGAGGGTGGGAAGGGAGACCACAGCCGGGGCCATGGTTGGGGGCAACGTGGCGACGAACTCCAATGCCTCGGCCTCTTCCGACACCCGGATGAGGTCCCGGAGGATGGGGTAGGCCATCAGGCCCCCGATGAGCATCATCAGCACGCCTCCCCACGTCAGCAGGGTGGCCAACCACTTCAAGGGAGGCTCTTCCGAGGAGCGAGAACGTTCCAGATCCATCGTCACCTACCAACAGTCACTCGTCACCTGCCAACAGTCACTCACCTGGTGATTACCCCGCTTAACCCTGAGATTCCCGAGGTCTAGGAGACGGCCCTGAGAACAGCGTGCTCATCCTCAGGGGCATCCCAGGGGGAAGATCGCCTCGCGGAGGCTCCGGGAAGCGAGGTCCTGATTGAGCGTTGTCCAACTGTGGGCCTCCGAGGTCTCTCACTGATTATACACGAGTTTCGAGAAGTGCACAACCGTCTTTTTGGCCTGGTGATCGGCTTCTTTCCGCTCCTGTTCCTGGTGGTCGGGGGGTGTCGGGGAGGCGGTGTCCCTGAAGCCACCCCCTCGCCCACCCCTCTTCACTCCTTTCCACCTTCCTTCTTCCTGCCCACTCCCACCCGGGCTGAGGGTTTGTCCGTTGCCGCTGGGGAAGGGGGGGCGGAGGCTATCCCGAGCTATGAGTTGGGCTGGGAGGTGAATCCGACCTCCGGCCTGGTGACCGGTCAGGCGACCATACGCTACCCGTGGGCAGGGCCTGGGCCGCTGTCCGACCTGGTCCTGCGCCTCTTTCCCAACGCTCCCGCCTGGGGAGGAGACCTGACGGTCACCCAAGTTCAGGTCAACGGTCATCCCGTCAGCTCCACCTTGGCCGTCGAGGGCACCGTTCTACGGCTATTCCTCCCGACCCCCCTCCCACCCGGCCGGTCGGTGACGGCGACGATGGCCTTCAGCCTCCAGCTCCCGTCCCTGGGCGTCGAGGGCAACGGCCAGTTGGGGTATGGAGCGGGGCGGGTGGCTCTGGCCGAGGCCTACCCCATAGTGCCCTGCCGGGGAGGAGCAGGGTGGTGGGAGGTGTTGGGACCGGCCCACGGCGACGTGACCTGCAACCCGGTGGCCTCTTACCGGGTTCAGATCACCGCGCCGATGACGATGACCTTGCTGACCTCCGGGCGCTGTGATCCGCCCGTTCCCCTCGACGGAGGTGTGCAACGCTGGTCCTGTACCGCCGGTCCGGTGCGGGACTTCGCCGCCTTCCTAGGGGCCGACTACCGGGTGGTGACCACCAGCCTTGGTGGGATCACGGTGCGCAGCGCCAGCCTGCCGGGGGACGAAGCGGGGGGCCGGGAGGCGTTGGACTATGCCGCATATGCCTTGGCTCTCTTCCAGCGCCGCTTCGGTCCCTACCCCTACACCGAGTTGGATGTGGTGGAGGGGTCGCTGGATCGAGCCGGGATGGAATACCCCGGCCTGGTGCTCATCCAGACGGCCTACTACGGCGAGAAGCGAGAAGGGCTGGAACCGGTCGTCGTCCACGAGGTGGCCCACCAGTGGTGGTACGGCCTGGTGGGGAACGATCAGGTTAACGCCCCCTGGCTGGACGAAGCGCTGGCCGAGTTCAGCACCCTGCTCTACTACGAGGACCGCTATGGAGAGGCAGAGGCCAGCCTGATCGAGGAAGGGTGGAGGCAGAGCTACGAGGCGGTGGTGGCGGCGGGAAAGGACGGGCCCGCAGGGCTCCCGGTGGATGCCTACTCCCCGGAACTGTATGGCCCTCTGGTCTACCGCAAGGGGGCGCTCTTCCTGGTGGCGCTGCGCGAGGCGATGGGGGACGACGCCTTCGAGGCCATGCTGCGCCAGTACCTGGCTCAACACCGGTATGGCCTGGCCACTCCCGAGGACTTTCGGACCCTGGTCGAGGGAAGGGGAGGGGCGGCAGCCGGCGCCCTCTACGAAGCCTGGATCCTGGGGACCCGTCACCCTTGAGACCCTCCCGCGGGTTCCCCCACACCCTGAAGCGCCTCCTAGGCCGCCCCCCATCAGCCGTTGCTGCCGCCGAGCACCGCGCGACCTGCGGGAGGGCGACACGGCATTTGACTTCCTCCCCACTCAGTGATACACTCCAATTGTGCTTCACGCCTTACGTTTCACGCCTTACGTTTCACGCCTTACGCTTCACACCTTACGTTTCACACCTTACGCTTCATGCCGCCCTTCACGAGGAACCGCCTATGCCCATAGAAGTCTACCTAGACGATGTCGTGCGGCTGCGCAAGCCCCATCCCTGCGGGGGATACGAGTGGCGCGTCGTCCGCGTAGGGGCCGACATCGGGCTCAAGTGCACTACCTGTGGCCGGCGCATCTTGCTTCCCCGCCGTCAGTTTGAGAAGCGGCTCAAGACCTTCGTCCATCGGGCCCGCTCTCCCTCCCTGGATGCCTTCGATGAGGAGGACCTGTCGTAGCGATGCCCCAGTCCATGCTGCTCCGGCTCCTGGAACAGGCCAACCCCGCTCAGGCCATCCTGAAGAAGGGTCCTCGCACCGACCTGGGCATCGCCGACACCGTTCCTTTCCCCTTCCTGGCCTTGGTGGACCAAGTGGAGATGAAGAAAGCCCTCATCCTGGCCCTCATCAATCCACGTGTCGGTGGGGTGCTGCTCATCGGCCCTCGGGGCACGGGGAAGACGACGGCGGTGCGCGGCCTGGTTGAACTCCTGCCGACGGTCCGGCGCAGTCTCTGTCCCTACGGCTGCACCGAGGAAGCTGCCGAGGCGTGGGGGATGGACGGCATCTGCAGCGATTGCGCCGTCAAGATGGGGATGGGAGAGCCCCTCACCGCCCCCGATCGGATGCGCCTCATCGAGCTCCCCCTGAACGCCCGGCTGGAGGATGTCGTTGGTGGGGTGGATGAGCGGGTCGCTCTGGAGCAGCAGAAGGTCCGGCTTTCCCAGGGCATCCTGGCGCGAGCCGACCAGAACCTCCTTTACGTAGACGAGGTGAACCTGCTGGACGAGGCCATCATCAACGCCCTGCTGGATGCAGCGGCGCAGGGCCAGTACACCGTCCGCCGAGGGCCGATGGTCAGCACCTATCGCTCTCGCATCGTTTTGGTGGGCTCGATGAACCCGGAGGAGGGGCCGCTGCGGGCGCAGATCCTGGACCGCTTTGGCCTGCGGGTGGTGGTGCGGGGGCTGCGCAACCTCAAGAAGCGGTTGCTGGTCGCCCAGCGGGTCCAGGCTTATCAGGCCAATCCCTATGCCTTCTCTGCCGCTTACGCCCAGGCGACGGCCGAGGCGGCGGCCGAGTTGGCCCAGGCCCGGAGGCGGCTGCCCCGGGTCCGGCTGACGCGCGAGGCCGAGAGGACGGCCCTGGCCTTGATCCAGGAGTTGGGCATTGAGACCCACCGGGCCGAACTCGTCCTCTTCGAGGCTGCTCGGGCCCACGCTGCGGCCGACGATCGGGAGAGGGCCGGTGTGAGCGACGTGCGGGCTGTTGCTCCGATGGTCCTGCGCCAGCGCCGTTCCCAGTTCATCGCCGACTACCTGGCCGCCGCCGACCGGGAGGATGCCCGCATCCAGGAAGCAATAGAGAAAACGCGGCGGGCGAGGAAGCGATGAGGGATTGCATAAATCCCCCAAACACACTATAATTAGAGGCGACGAGCAACGATCAGGGGCACGATGCGATGAAAGACTCTTTAGAAACCCGCCACATCACGGACGAGTCGCAAGGGGGGACGGCTCCGGCAGAGGGGTTGGAAACCCGACGGATAGGCAGCGGCTCCGCGCCTGCATCCGACGATAAGTCCACACGGCAGATTGCAGGTCCGCCGGCCACACCCCCGACTACGGCTCCTGCCGCAGAGGCCCCCCGGCCTATCACCCCCCCCCCCACCACCACACCAACGGAAGGCACTCTGCCCCGAGGGACCGTGCTTCAGGGCCGTTATCAGATCCTCGGCATCCTGGGTATGGGGGGGATGAGCTCCGTCTACAAGGCTCGGGATCTCCGCTTCCCCGAGGTGGAGAAGCTCTGCGCCATCAAAGAGATGATCAACCTGGCTCCCGACCCCCAGATCCGGGCCACGATGATCCGCAACTTCGAGCGGGAGGCCAACATCCTGGCGACCCTCAACCACCCCGCTGTGCCCAAGGTGTACGACTACTTTACCGAGGGAGATCGCAGCTACCTGGTGCTGGAGTTCATTGAGGGGCAGGACCTGGAGGAGGTGCTCTCGGAGGTTCCCGAGGGGGAGTTCCTGCCCGAAAAGCAAGTGCTGGAGTGGGCGATTCAGCTCTGCGATGTCCTGATCTACCTGCACGGCCACAAGCCTCAGCCCATTGTCTTCCGCGACCTCAAACCGTCCAACATTATGCTGGACAGCCACGGGCGGATCCGGCTCATTGACTTTGGCATCGCCAAGGTCTTCCAGAGTGGCCAGAAGGGGACGATGATCGGCACCGAGGGGTACTCGCCCCCGGAGCAGTATCGGGGCAGTGCGGAGCCCCGGGGGGACATCTATGCCCTAGGTGCGACGCTGCACCATCTTCTGACCAAGCAGGATCCCCGTTTGGAACCTCCCTTCTCCTTCCAAGAGCGCCCGGTCCGCCAGGCCAACCCATCGGTCTCGCCCGAGTTCGAGGCGGTGATCATGAAAGCCCTGGAGTACGATGCGGAGAAGCGGTATGGTTCCGCTGAGGAGATGAAGCACGCCCTGCTTGGTGTCGGGCGACGGATCGGGTATCGCCGTCCCGGGGCCGGTCCGGCGGCGGGTGTGGTGCTGACCGGCGAGACCGATCTGGAGGCCAGCGAGACGATGGCCCTCTGGCGGTTTGCCTGTGAGGATGAGGTCCGTTCCTCGCCCACGGTGGCGGATGGCATCCTCTACATCGGTTCTTACGATCACAACCTCTACGCTCTGGACGCTGAGACCGGCGAGTTTCTCTGGAAGTATGCTACAGAAGGTGGCATCGCCTCCTCACCCTACGTAAGCGAGGGGAAGGTGCTGGTGGGGTCTCAGGATCGGGTGCTTTACGCGATTCACGCGCGCACGGGCCGCATCGAGTGGACTTGTCCGACCCAAGGGCGGATCTACTCCTCGCCCCGCGTCGAGTTCAATCACGTCTTCTTCGGCTCCGATGACCACCATATGTACGCGGCGAGCCTCCAGACCGGACGGGTCGCCTGGAAGGTGGATATGGGAGCTCCCATTCGCTCTTCGGCGGCCATTGCAGAAGGCCAACTCTTCTTCGGCTGTGAGGATGGCTCCGTTGCCTCACTGGACATCCGGGGGGAGATGCGCTGGCGTTTCCGGGCCAAGCGGGCGGTCACCTCCTCGCCGGCCCTGGATCAGGAGGAAGGGCTGCTCTTCGTTGGCTCGATGGACTGGAACATCTATGCGCTGGATGCTCGCTCAGGGTGGGCCGTCTGGCGGTTTCGCACCAGCGGTCCCATCGTCTCCTCACCCGCCATCCATCAAGGGGTCGTCTACGTTGGGTCGGCCGATGGCCACCTCTACGCCCTCGATGCCCGCAACGGCCGGGTGCTTTGGAAGTATCAGACGGAGGGCCAGGTGACCTCGTCGCCGGCTTACTACAACGGCGCGGTCTACTTCGGCGGTGTGGATGGGTGTATCTACAGTCTGGATGCTGAGACGGGAGACCTGCGCTGGCGGGTGAAGACGGGAGGGCCGGTGACCTCATCCCCCTGCGTTGTCAACGAGGTCGTCTACATCGGCTCTACCGACCGCTATGTCTACGCCCTCCCTGCCTGAACGCGGCGACGGGAGCCGCCGACAGAGGCGTGGGAATCTCCCAGCAGAGTCCGGCATTGCCGGACGACGGCTGACTGCCCGAGGGGATAGAGCATGGGTTTTTTAGACCGATTGCGCAGGAAGCGCCCGTCCAACGATAAGGTCCGGGCGCAGGAAGAGGTCTCAGAACGGGGGGCACCGTCCAGTGATGCCCTCGCAGGCGCTGAGGTGCAGCCTTCGGCAGGGCCGCAGGAGGTGGAAAAGGCGTCGTCCGTGATGCGTGTGGGGCGGGCCTCGGACATTGGGCAGGTGCGCACGACCAACCAGGATGCCCTGGTCACCTTTGTGGCCGAGTACATCGGCGATCACGTGGACGATGCCGGGATGCTCAGCCGGGGGCCTTTTGGCTTCTTCATCGTTGCGGATGGGATGGGGGGGCACCAGGCCGGGGAGGTGGCCAGTTCCCTGGCTGCCCGCGTCGTTGCCCACCAGGTCATCGAGACGATCTATCTGCCCTATTTGATGGGCGAAGGGCCGGAAGCCTTCCAGGATCCCCTCACCGATCTGCTGGGGCGGGCGGTCTCGACGGCCAACCAGGCTGTCCATCAACAAGTGCCCGGGGGCGGCACGACGCTCACCTGTGCGCTGGTGCTGGGTCATCGGGTCTACATCGCCCACGTGGGGGACAGCCGCGCCTACCTGGTGACAGACCGGCTGCGTCAGTTGACCCAGGACCACTCTTTCGTGGGACGGTTGGTGGAGCTGGGGGAGCTGTCGCCGGATGAGGCGGCTGTTCATCCCCAGCGCAATGTGCTGTACCGGGCTGTGGGCCAAGGCGACCACCTGGATGTGGACACCTATTCCCAACTTTTACCGCCGGCCAGTCGGTTGCTTCTGTGCAGTGATGGCTTGTGGGGACACGTGTCGGAGGAGGAGATCGGCGCGATCATCGCCTCGACGCCCAACCCTCAGAAAGCCTGTGAGCGGTTAATCGAGGCGGCCAACGCGGCCGGCGGTTCGGACAACATCACCGTCGTACTGATCGAGATCCCCGACTGATGCCAGACAGCCGCCTCGCGCCGTCGGGGGAGCCGGTACCGTTGAGGCGTCGTCGAAGGAACCGTGGATGGAGATTGAAAAGGACTACTATGCCATACTGGGGGTCGGGCCGGCGGCTACCGGTGAGGAGATCAAGAAAGCCTTCCGGGCTCTGGCCCGACGTTACCATCCCGACGTCAGCGATGCACCCGATGCGGTCGAGAGGTTCCAAGAGATTCAGGAAGCCTACGAGGTCCTGAGCGATGAGGCTCGCCGAAAGGCCTATGACAGAGCCCGAGCCGAGGCCGGTCTTTCCGATCAGGCGATCCTGGCCTGGGAACTCACCGTCAGCCGCCAGAGCCTGCCCGCGATACCTGAGGAGCAGATTCTCTACCTGATGGTGGAGATCAGCCCGGCGGCGGCGATGGAGGCCAAGCGGCTTCCCCTGAACCTCTGCCTGGTCATTGACCGCAGCACTTCGATGCAGGGGGAGCGCCTCAACCAGGTGAAGGCGGCAGCTTACCAGATCATCGAGGACCTGCGGGAGAGTGATACCTTCTCGGTGGTCACTTTCAGCGACCGTGCCGAGGTCGTCCTATCGGGCCTGCGGGGCTCGGACAAGACCCTGGCCCGTGCCCGATTGAACGCCATCCGCGCCAGCGGTGGGACGGAGATCCTCAAGGGGCTGGAGGCCGGGGTTGAACAGGTGAGGAAGCGCAAACGGCTGCGGGCGGTCAACCACATCATCCTGTTGACCGATGGGCACACCTACGGGGACGAAGAAGCCTGCTTGGCCCTGGCAGTGGAAGCTCGGAACCAAGGGATCGGCATCAGTGCGATGGGCATCGGCGAGGATTGGAACGACCAGTTCCTAGACCTCCTCGCCACCAAGAGCGGGGGCGTTTCTGCGTACGTGGATTCGGCGGCCCAGGTGCGCACCCTGCTGCGCAAGCGGGTGCAAGGGTTGGGAAGCATCTACGCCCAGGATATCCAACTCTTGCTTCGCTTTGCGGCCAACGTCCGCCTAGAGAGCGCCTACAAGGTCTCTCCGTACATCATCCGTCTGGAGCCCTCCCAGGACCGAATCTCCCTGGGACCGCTGGAGGCCACGTCTCCCCTCAGTGCCTTGCTGGAGATCGTCGTCGGCCCCCAGAAGCCAGGCCGGCACCGTCTGATGCAGCTCGAGGTGACCGGGGATGTGATCGCCATCGGACGACAGGGGGAACGGCTCCGACGTGAGCTGTGGTTTTCCATCACTGAGAACCCTACCGGTGAGGGGGAAGTGCCGGCGAATCTGGTCAACGCGCTGAACAAGGTGACGATCTACCGGATGCAAGAGCAGGCCTATCAGGCGTTGGAAAGCGGCAATGCGGAGAAGGCCAGCGAGCAATTGGCTCTGGTCGCCACCCGGTTGCTGGACATTGGTGAACTGGAACTGGCTCAAGCGGCTCGTCTGGAGGCCGGTCGCCTGGCCCGCACGGGCCGCCTCTCACCTGAAGGTTGGAAGAAGCTCAAGTATGGGACCCGAAGCCTGACAATGGGGCCTGTAGGAGGAGAAGGATGATCACGTGTCCATCGTGTGGACGTCAACACAGGCCTGGTACACTTTTCTGCAGTGAGTGCGGGGTCTACCTGCCGACAGGGGGGCCATTGCGTACCGAACCGTTGCCGGAGGAAGAACTGCCCGCCTCTCGAGCCAATCCCTGGGCCACAGGAGAAGGCGAGGTCGGCGTCGAAGCCCCACCCAAGACGCTGCGCATCATTATGCTGGACAGTGGGCGTCAGGTCCAGTTGCCTGCGGCGCCGGAGCTCTACCTGGGCCGGCTCGATGCCGCCCACGGGATCTTCCCCGACCTGGACCTGACCGCCGACGGTGGGCTGGAAGGCGGCGTGTCGCGACGCCACGCCAAGATCCACCAGCAGGGCAACCGCTTCTTCATCGAAGATGTGGGAAGCGCCAACGGAACCTTCCTGAACGGGCAACGCTTGACCCCCTATCTCCCCCATCCCCTTCACGATGGGGACGAGCTCCAGTTGGGAAAGCTGCGTTTGAAGGTGATCCTGGAGTAGGGGAGGGACTATGCCGTACACCGTCCTTGTCCACCTGACCAATGCGGACCCGATGTTGGCCGAGATTGACCAACTGCCGGACCCCCAGGACCAGTTCCTGATCTGCTCCAACCCCCGCCAGCGGGATGGCAAGGACCTGCACTACATCCTGCCGGAAGTGAACACCATCCTCCTGCCTTGGCACCGGATTAGCTTCGTCGAGGTCCTCCCCACCGAGGAAGAGGAGGAGGTCATCACCTTCATCCGGGAGTGACCGTGAAAGAACCTAAACTCATCCTGGTGGTAGATGATGAGCCTCGGATGACCCGCTTCATTCGGATGAACCTGGAACTGGAAGGGTACCAGGTGATCGAGGCGCGTTCCGGCATGGAAGCCCTCAAGCGGGTGCGCGAGGACCTGCCGGACCTGGTGATCCTGGACGTGATGATGCCCGAGATGGACGGCTTCGAGACCCTCCGGCTCATCCGCCAGGTCTCCACCGTCCCCGTGATCATGCTCACGGTGAAAGCCGAGGAGGATGACAAAGTGCGCGGGCTGGAGCTGGGGGCCGACGATTACGTGACGAAGCCCTTCAGCCCTCGGGAGCTGGCCAGCCGGGTCAAGGCCCTGCTGCGCCGGGCCCAGTTGCCCGCGCCGATGGAGAAGACGGTCATCAAGGTGGACGACCGTCTGACCATTGACTTCGCCCGTCGCGAGGTGATCGTCGAGGGCAAGCCCATCAAGCTGCGCCCCACCGAGTACCGGCTCCTCTACCACCTGGTGAACAACGCCGGCTGGGTGATGCCCCACGAAACCCTCCTCTCCAAGGTGTGGGGGTACGAGTACCGGGACGAAACCCACTACCTGCGCCTCTACATCACCTACCTGCGCCAGAAGATCGAGGAGGATCCCTCCAACCCCAAGTACATCCTGACCGAGCGGGGGGTTGGCTACCGCTTTGTGGACTTCCACCGCTGGCAGCGGCAGAAAGAGGAGCAGGAGGAAGGGGAAGCACAAGTCCAGGAGGGCGCAAGCGCAGAACAGGAGGGCTGAAGGCCCCACGCCCGGCAGGCGCGGCGGGGGTCCCCGTTCAGCGCAGGCACGCGGCCTCCACATCGCTCCTACACCGGAGGTATCTATTCAGCCTACCCTCCCGCAGGTCACCGGTCGAGGGCGCTTTCAGCCCTGTAGGCTATTCGAAGCACGGTTTCGCGTCGGAAACGCGCCTAACCTGCGGGAGGGTAAACAGTTACCACCGGAGGAAGAAGACATGGCCACACGCAAGATCGTCGTCACCGGCCCCTTCAACGCCGGCAAGACCGAATTCATCAAGAGCGTCAGCGAGATCGAGGTGGTCTCCACCGAGCGCAGGATCACCACCGAGGACGCCCACATCAAGGCGGAGACCACGGTGGCGATGGACTTTGGCCGGCTCACCCTGGGGGGGAACGTCCTGCACCTCTTCGGAACCCCCGGCCAGCCTCGCTTCGAGTTTATGTGGGAGATCCTGGCCAAGGAGATGGACGGCTTTGTCGTCCTGGTGGACAGCACCGATCCCGACCGCTTCGAGCAGGCCCAGCGGCTGATCCGCCTCTTCACCGAGATCGGGCCGGCCCCTTTCATCGTCGCGGCCACCAAGCAGGACCTGGAGGGGGCGTTGCGTCCCTCCCAGATCCGACAGGCCCTCCAGCTCCCTCCTGAGATCCCCGTCCTGCCCAACGTCGCCATTGACCCCGACAGCGTGCGCAGCGTCCTGGTCCAGCTAGACCACCTGATCACTTGGGGGATGTAGAGGCTTGGAACAGTCTATGAGGTTACAGAGCCATAGGAGAGCCATAGGGAGGAGAAATGTACGGGTACAGATGTGAGTACTGTGGAGGCCTCGTCCGGGAGCGGGTGGTAGACCGGGAGATGTTCAAACACCGGGATGGCTTCGTGATCCTGGAGAACGTGCCTATCGGGGTGTGCGACCAGTGCGGCTACCGCTATTACCACTCGACCCTGCTGCACCGGGTTGAGGAAATCGCTGCCAAGAAGAAGTCGCCGGCCCGTATGGAACTGGTCCCCGTTGCGCCCTACGCCTGATCCCGCCGTGTCACCTGTGGACTTGGAGGCCCCGATGACCCTCCTGCCCGACCGGATCGCCAGCCTGATCCGGGAAGCGATTCAAGCAGCCCAGGATGCCGGCGACCTGCCGGCCTTTTCCATCCCCTCCATCCCCGTCGAACGGCCTCGCCAGGCCACCTTCGGCGACTTCGCCTCCCCCGTCTGCCTTCAGTTGGCCCCCCTGGCCCGGATGGCCCCCCTGCGCATCGCCGAACAGGTGGCCGCCCACCTGCCCCCCGCCGACTTCGTGGGCCGGGTGGAGGTGGCCCGGCCCGGCTACATCAACCTGACCCTGGACGAGGGCTGGCTGGCCCGCCAGGTGGAGACCATCCTGGCCGCCGGCGACCGCTGGGGAGCCGTGGATGTGGGGCGGGGGGAGCGCATCCAGGTCGAGTACGTCAGCGCCAACCCCACCGGCCCCCTCACCGTCGGCTCCGGGCGCAACGCCGTCCTGGGCGACGGGCTGGCCGGCGTCCTGGAGGCAGCCGGCTACCGGGTCCAGCGGGAGTACTACGTCAACGACGCCGGCTCCCAGATGCAGAAGTTCGCCGAAACCCTCTACGCCCGCTACGCCCAGGCCCTGGGCCACGACATCCCCATCCCGGAGGACGGCTATCGGGGGAGCTACATGGTCGAGCTGGGCAGGGCCATCGCCCAGGAGGAGGGCGAACGCTACCTCCGGATGGACCGCGACCGGGCCGTCGAGGCCCTGCGGGACGAGGGGCTGCGCCGGATGCTGGAGACCATCCGGGAGGACCTGGCCCTGCTGGGTATCCACTTCGACCGCTGGTTCTCCGAACGGAGCCTCTACGAGGACAGCACCTTCGAGACGGTGATGCAGCTCCTGCGGGAGCGGGGCTACCTGGAGGAGCGGGAAGGGGCCATCTGGTTCAAGGCCACGCTGCTGGGGGGCGACAAAGATGAGGTCGTCGTCCGCTCCAACGGCGAGCCCGGCTACTTCGCCTCGGACATCGCCTACCACTACGACAAGTTCGTGCGCCGAGGCTTCGACCGGGTCATTGACGTCTGGGGGGCGGACCACCAGGGCCACGTGCCCCGGATGAAGGCGATGATGAAGGCCCTGGGCCTGGACCCCGACCGGTTGATCATCGTCATCTACCAACTCGTCACCCTCACCCGCGAGGGCGTGGAAGTTCGCCTCTCCAAGCGGACGGGGGAGATCGTGACCCTGCGGGAGCTGGTGGAGGAGGTCGGGCCGGACGCCGTGCGCTTCTTCCTCCTCTCCCGCGAAGCCAACAGCCAGATGGAGTTCGATCTGAGCCTGGCCAAACAGGAGTCGGAGAAGAACCCCGTCTACTACGTCCAGTACGCCCACGCCCGCATCGCCAGCATCCTGCGCAAGGCGGCCGCCGACGGGTGGGAGGCCACCTCGGATCGGGGGGACGTGACCCTCCTGACCCACCCCGGCGAGCTGGCGCTGATCCGCAAGATGCTGGAACTGCCCGAGGTGGTCGCCCTCTCCGCCCGTCAGATGAGCCCCCACTTCCTGCCCCACTACGCCCAGGACCTGGCCGCCGCCTTTCACGCCTTCTACCGGGACTGCCGCGTCCTCGACCCGGCCAACGAAGCCCTCAGCTACGCCCGGCTGAAGCTGGTGCGGACGGCCAAGCAGGTGCTGGCCCGCACGCTGGGGCTGATGGGGATGAGTGCTCCCGAGACGATGTAGGGGGGGACGAACCGATGGGCCTCAAGCCGGACCACTGGATCCGCCGGATGGCGTTGGAACATGGGATGATCGAGCCCTTCGTGGACCATCTGGTGCGCGATGGGGTGATCTCCTACGGCCTCAGCAGCTACGGCTACGACATCCGCGTGGCCGACGAATTCCGCATCTTCACCCCCGGCCTGGGCGACCTGGCGGTGGTGGACCCCAAACGGCTGGACGACCGGACGATGGTGGACTTCCAGGGAGAGGTCTGCATCATCCCGCCCAACTCCTTCGCCCTGGCCCGCACGGTGGAGTACTTCCGCATTCCCCGCAACGTACTCTGCCTCTGCGTGGGCAAGAGCACCTACGCCCGCTGTGGCATCATCGTCAACGTGACCCCCTTCGAGCCGGAGTGGGAGGGGTACGTGACCCTGGAGATCTCTAACACCACACCGCTGCCGGCCAGAATCTACGCCAACGAAGGGATCGCCCAGGTCCTCTTCTTCGAGGCCGATGAGGTCTGCGAGGTCTCCTACGCCGACCGGCGAGGGAAGTACCAAGGCCAGCGTGGCATCGCCCTCCCCCGCGTCTGAGAGCCTGGCCGCCCCACCCGCCCCGCGCCCCCATCGGCCTGTAGACCCGTTTCCTCATCCCACAGCGACCTTTGAGGAGCGAACGATGGACTTCCAGTTGACCGAAGAACAGGAGATGTTCCGTCGGGCGGTGCGGGACTTCGCCGAGAAGGAACTGAAGCCTCGGGCCGCCCAGACCGACGAAGACGAGACCCTTCCCTGGGACGCCCTGCGCAAAGGGATCGGGTTGGGGCTTTTCGGCCTCAACGTCCCGGAAGCCTATGGCGGCGCTGAGATGGATGCCATCAGCGCCGCCATTGCTATTGAGGAGATCGGACGGGTGTGCGGCTCCACGGGCCTCTCCATCGCCGCCCACAACGGGCTGGCCTGCGCCCCTCTCGTGGCCTACGGGACGCCGGAGCAGAAGGCGCGTTACCTACCCCGGCTGACCAGCGGGGAGACGCTGGGGGCGCTGGCGCTGACGGAGCCCAGCGGGGGATCGGATCTGGTCGGCGGGGTGCGCACGACGGCCGTCCGCGACGGTGACGGATGGCTCATCAACGGCAGCAAAGCCTGGATCACCAACGCCAGCCTGGCCGAGTTCATCATCGTCCTGGCCCGCACCGACCCCGAGGCCGGCACCCGGGGCTTCAGCCTCTTCATCGTGCCGACCGACGCCCCCGGCCTGACCATCCACCCCAAGGAGAAGAAGATGGGGCTCCGGGGCTCCCCCACCCACGCCCTCACCTTCGACGGCGTGCGGGTGCCGGCGGAAAACCTGCTGGGCGAGGAGGGACGAGGGCTCCATCAGACGCTGGCCACGCTGGACGGGGGCCGGGTGGGCATCGGTGCCCTCTCCGTGGGCATCGCCCAGGGCGCTTTCGAGGAGGCCGTCCGCTACGCCCAGGAGCGCCGGGCTTTCGGCAAGCCCCTGGCCGAGCACCAGGCGATCCAGTGGATGCTGGCCGATATGGCGACGGCCATCGAGACGGCCCGGCTGATGGTCTACTACGCCGCCTGGCTCAAGGAGATGGGCCGCCCCTACACCAGAGAGGCGGCAATGGCCAAGCTCTTCGCCTCGGAGATGGCGGAGAAGGTCTGTCGGGACGCCATTCAGATCCACGGGGGGTACGGCTACAGCCGTGAGTACCCGGTGGAGCGGATGTACCGGGACGTGCGGCTGATGACCATCGGTGAGGGGACCAGCGAGGTGCAGCGGATGGTGATCGCCCGACGGGTGTTGCAGCGGGCAACGTAGGAGGGCTTTCCAAGCCCGACCTTCCCAAGCCCGGCTCGGCGGCTATCGCAGTCCCTTCTCCCGGAGCAGGCGGTCGGCCCAGGCAGCGTCCTCCCCCTCCAGAGGGGGCACCGGATCGGCGGCGTAATCCACGGCCAGATCGTAGCCGGCCCGATCGTAGAGCGCCTGCAACAGCGCCCCCAGGTTCACCACCGGCTCCTCATCGCCGGGTCGCAGGGGAAGACGGAAGGTGGGAATGGGGTCACGCACGCTGAAAGCGTAGAGGTCGGCCCAGGGGCGCCGCTCGGCCCGGCTCACGAGGAGGCGGTAGTGGCTTTCTCGCCCATCGCCGCTCACCGGCATCGGCTCACCCGCCCGAAGCAAGTCTACCTCCACCAGATGGGCGCGGCTGCCCAACACCTGGAGCCGCTTTTCCTCGTAGAGACGACGCCCTACGCCGGGACGCTTGTTCGTCGGCGAGAGGATTTCCACCACCGTCACCACCTCGCCGCTGGCGACATCGCGTATCTCCAGGTAGGCCTCGCGGACCCGGTCGGGGAGGGGAACTTGGACGGTGCGCGGGCGCAGGGGAGAGGGCGCGGCCCGGGCTGCCGCCGGCTCCATCGGGGCCTCGGTCCGTACAACGGCCACATCGGGACGGCCAACGAAAGCCGCCCCTTCGATACCGGTCACGTAAACCCGCTCTTCAACGACCACCCGGTAGCGGGGCCGGAGTCGGGGGGCCAGCGCACCCCGCAGGGCCTCGATCAGGCCGTGGTGCACGTCCGGCCACAGGGCCGGGTGCTCCAGATAGGGGTCCATACCGGGAAAAGGGCTGGGCATTGGCTTCTCCTGATTCCAGACTCCGAGAATTGTACCATATCCTTGAGGGCTAGACCAACGGAGGACCATCGTGAAACCATCGGAACAGCGCATCGCAGAAGGCATTCTCTTCACCGACCAGTACCAGCTCACGATGGCCCAGCTCTACTACCGCCTGGGCCTGCACGAGAAGCGCGTTCAGTTCGACCACTTCTTCCGCCGCTATCCCGACTACGGGGCCCACCAGGCCGGCTACTGCATCAACGCCGGCCTGGCCTGGCTGTTGGACTGGATGCGGACGGCCCGCTTCGGCGACGAGGAGATCGCCTACCTGCGCAGCCAGACGGGCCGCGCCGGCACCCCCCTCTTCGACGACGACTTCCTGGCCTGGCTGCGGAAGCACGGCTCCTTCGAGGCCATCACCCTGCACGCCATCCCCGAGGGGCGCGTCGTCCATCCCCACGTCCCCCTCACCGTCGTTCAGGGGCCGCTGGCGATGGCCCAGGTCCTGGAGACCCCGCTGCTCAACCACCTGAACTATCAGACCCTCATCGCCACCAAAGCGGCCCGCATCCGGGAGAGCGGTCGGGGCCGGCTGCTGCTGGAGTTCGGCCTGCGCCGCGCCCACGACAAGGGGGCCAACGCCGGCGCTCGGGCCGCCCTCATCGGCGGGGCCGACTTTACCTCCAACGTCGGCATCTCCCACGTCCTGGGCTACCCTCCCAAGGGGACCCACGCCCACAGCATGGTCCAGCTCTTCATCGCCCTGGGGATGGGCGAACTGGAAGCCTTCCGCGCCTACGCCGACGTCTACCCCGACGACTGCTTGCTGCTGGTGGACACCATCAACACGCTGGAGAGCGGCCTGCCCAACGCCATCCGCGTCTTCCAGGAACTGCGGCGCAAGGGGCACGAGCCGGTGGGCATCCGGCTCGACTCCGGCGACCTGGCCTACCTCAGCATCCAAGCCGCCCGGATGCTGGACGAGGCCGGCTTCCCCAACACGGTCATCGTGCTCTCCAACGACCTGGACGAGCTGGTGATCTGGCAGATCGCCACCCAGATTCGGGAGGAGGCGCCCCGCTACGGCGTGGACCCCGACCGCCTCCTGGGGCGGCTGGTCTACGGTGTGGGCACGCGGCTGATCACCTCCTGGGGGCAGCCGGCGTTGGGCGGCGTCTACAAGCTGGTCGCCGTCCAGGAGGGCGGCACGTGGAAGCCGGCCATCAAGGTCTCCGAGTCGGCGGAGAAGACGCCCAACCCGGCCCACAAGCGGGTCTGGCGGCTCTACGACCGGCGCGGCAAGGCGACCGCCGACCTCCTGAGCCTGGACGACGAGGACCCCCGCCGGATGGACCCCATCGTCCTGCGCCATCCCTCGGACCACACCAAGCACCGCACCCTCCGCCAAGAGGAGATCGCGGAGATCGAGCCGCTGCTGGTGCCGGTCCTGGAGGAAGGGCGGCTGGTCTACGAGCTCCCCTCCCTGGAAGCGATCCGCCGGCAGCGCCAGGCCGACGTGGAGCGGCTGGATCCGGGGGTGCGCCGGCTGGTGAACCCCCACGTCTACCACGTCTCCCTCACCGAGCGCCTCTGGGCCCTCAAGCAGCAGCTGATCGCCTCGGCGGTAGGGAAGCCCGCTCCTCCAGGAAGGTGAGCAGACGGCGGCGGAAGCGGGCCACGTCGAAGGTCTGGGCGTGGCGGCGGATGGCCTGGGGGTCGAAGTCGCCGGGGGTGAAGCGGCGGAGGGTGGCGACCAGGGCCTCGGGCGTCGGGTCGTCGAAGAAGAGGCCGCTGAGCCCCTCGACCACCGTGTCCAACGCTCCGCCGGCCCGGTAGGCGATGACGGGGCGTCCGGCGGCCATCGCCTGCACCGGGGCGATGCCGAAGTCCTCCGCGCCGGGCAGCACGTAGGCCCGGCAGCCGGCGAAGAGGCGGGGCAACGTCTCGTCGGGCACCCGCCCCAAGAAGGTGACGTTGGGGCCGGCCATTGCCTCCAGCCGGGGGCGATCCCGCCCGTCGCCGGCGATGACTAGGGGCCAACCCAGCCGGCTGAAGGCCCGCACGGCCAGGTCAATCCGCCGGTAGGGGATGAGGCGGGAGACGATGAGGAAGTAGTCGCGCTCCCCGTCACCCCCCCGCTCCGCCTCGACCCCGGCCCGGGCGAAGCGCTCCGTCTCCACCGGCGGGTGGATGATCACCGACTCCCGGCGGTAGTAGCGCCGGATGCGGCGCTGCACCTCGCCGGAGATGGCGATGAAGTGGTCCACGCCCTGGGCAGCCCGATAATCCCAGCGGCGCAGGAGGGCGATCAGGGGGCGCAGCAGGGCCTTGAGGGGGCGGGGCAGCGCCTCCCGCCGGGCGTAGTCGTCGTAGTTCCAGACGTAGCGGGTGGGGGTCAGGCAGTAGCAGACGTGGGTGGTCCGGGGGCCGGTGCGGACGCCGTGGCAGAAGCCGCTCTTGTTGCTCAGGACCAGGTCGTAGCCGCTCAGGTCGAGCCGGGCGAAGGCGAGGGGGTAGAGGGGCAGGTAGGGCTGGTGGTGGCGGTAGATGCCCGGCAGCCGGTCCATCCAGGTGGTGTGGATCCGCCAGCGGCGGTAGGCGGCCGGCATCCCCTCCCGCCAGTAGATGCTGGTGTAAAGGGGGGCGTCGGGGAAGAGGGCGATGAGGGTCTCCAGCACGTCTTCCGCGCCGCCCATCTGGTTCAGCCAATCGTGGACCAGGGCGAGGGCGAAGGGGCTCATAGGAACGCCTGGAGGAACGCCTGGACCGGCTTCCAGCGCCGGCGGTGGATGGGACTGACGCCCAGCCGGGCCAGGGCTTCCCGGTGCTGTCGGGTGCCGTACCCCTTGTGGCGGGCGAAGCCGTAGCCGGGGTAACGGGCGTCCAGCGCGACCATCCGGCGGTCACGGCTCACCTTGGCGACGATGCTGGCGGCGGCGACGGAGAGGGAGCAGGCGTCGGCCTTGGGCAGCGAACGCTGGGGCAGCGGGACCTCCGGCAGCGTGAGGTAGTCCAGCAGCAGCGCGTCGGGAGCCGGTCGGAGCCCCTCCAGGGCCCGGGCCATCGCCAGGCGGGTGGCGGCGACGATCCCCAGGGTGTCAATCTCCTCCGGCCCGGCCCAGCCGATGCCGACGGCCAGGGCGACCTGCCGGATGCGGGGGAGCAAGGCTTCCCGCGCCTCCGGCGTCAGGGCCTTGGAGTCGGTCACGCCGTCCAGCGCCTCCCCCAGGTCTGGGCGGTCCGGCGGCAGGATGACGGCGGCAGCGTAGACGGGGCCGGCCCAAGCTCCCCGCCCCGCCTCGTCCAGGCCGGCGACGTAGCGGTAGCCGGCCTCCCAGAGTGTCCGTTCCTCCCGTAAGTCCGGCATTGGGCTATCTCCGACGACCGCCGACCGAGCGGCTTAGCGGCTAGCGGCCTAGCGACCTGGCGGCGGACTGGAGGACCAAGGACTGAGGGGCAAGGGGCAGGGGGCAAGGGGCAAGGGACCACCCGACCACCTGACCACCTGACCAAGCGACCACCCGACCAAGCGACCACCCGACTAATCGTAGAGGCCGCGCTTACCGTTGCGCCGCACCTGGAGCACCTCCCGGAACATCCGCCAGGCGTCGCGCAGGGGGTTGACCCGGCTGTTCTCCCCGTAGTACCAGTTGATGGGCACCTCGACGATGCGGTAGCCCCGCCGTCGGGCGACGTAGAGGATCTCCACGTCGAAGCCGAAACCGTCCAGCGTCTGGACGGCGAAGAGGTCGCGGGCCACCTCCCGGCGAAAGCACTTGAAGCCGCACTGGGTGTCCTGGATGCCGGGAACGGCCAGCAGGCGGACGATGAGGTTGAAGACCCGGCCCATCAGGTGGCGGTAGAAGGGCTCGTTGTAGCGCCGGGCCCCCGGTGCTTCCCGCGAGGCGATGGCCACGTCGAAATCGGTGAGGACAGGAGGGAGGAACTTGCGGACCTCCTCGATGGGCATCGCCAGGTCGGCATCGCAGATGAAAAGGAACTCCCCACGGCCCGTCAGCATCCCCTTCTTGACCGCCGCCCCTTTTCCCCGCCGCTCCTCCCGCAGGAGCGAGATGAAGGGGTAACGGGCCGCAAACTCCCGGACGATCTCCGCCGTGCGGTCGGTGCTGGCGTTGTCCACCACCAGCACCTCGACATCGTAGTCCTGGGCTTCGACGAAGGCCGCCACTTGGGGCAGCGTCGTCGGCAGCCGCCGCTCTTCGTTGTAAGCCGGAATGATGATGGAGAGAAAAGGTCGCTTGTCGCTGATGGTCATCCCCTCCTGACGTGTGGTTCCTGGTAATCGCCCATAATGGATTCCAGGTAGGCGTCGTCCACCCGACGGGTGGCCTGGACGCTCCGGCGTTTGTGGAGCATTCGGGGGAGCCCCAGGAGGCCAGCCACCTGCCCCCGCAGCCGCGCCCGGGCCTCCCGCCCCCGCCAGGCCCGCAGCGCCTCGCCGGCGATGCGCCCCTGGGCCCGCAGGATCGCCCGCCAGTGCCGACGCCAGAGGGAGCCGGGGTAGTCCTTGGCCAGCAGGTAGATGAAGTTGCGCCCATCATAGAAGCTGGCGGTCACCCCGCCCCCCGTCGCGCTCAGCTTGTGGTAGACGAGGGCCTGGGGCAGGTAGAGGACCCGCCAGCCGGCCAACTGGGCCCGCCAGGCCAGGTCCACGTCCTCGCAGGAGTAGAAGAAGGCTTCGTCCAGCAGCCCGATCTCCCGCAGCATCGTCCGCCGGTAGGCGGCGCTCCCCCCGCAGGCGCTGAAGACGTACCCTTCCTCGTCGTACTGCCCCTCATCCCGCTCCCAAACGCCCCGGTTGCCGGGGATGCCGTCGAGACGGTAGAAATCACCGGCGGTGTGCAGCACCTCCCGGCGGTCGAAGAGGCGCATCTTGCTGGCGATGATCCCCACCTCGGGATGACGGGCGAAGCCATCGGCGATGGCCGCCAGCCAACCGGGGTCCGCCTCGGTGTCGTTGTTCAGCAGGACGACGATCTCCCCCCGCGCGGCCCGCATCCCGGCGTTGCAGGCGCCGGCGAAGCCCCGGTTCTCCCCCAGCGCCAGCAGCCGCACCTCGGGGTAGCGCCGGGCGAGCAGGGCCTGGGAGCCGTCGGTGGAGCCGTTGTCGGCGACGATGACCTCGAAGCGGGGGTAGCGTTGTCGGCGCAGGCTCTCCAGGCAGTCGGGCAGGTGGTGGGCTCCGTTCCAGTTGGGGATCACCACCGAGATGAGGGGCGACGACGGGCTCATCCGTACCCCGTGACCTCCAGGAAGTCGGCCACGGCCTCCTGCCAGGGGCGCAGCCGGATGCCCAAGGCGGCCGCAGCCGTGTTGCGCAGCGGGGTGTAGGGCGGCACGCGGGAGGCACGGGGGTAGTCGGCCAGGGTGATCGCCTCCACGGGGACCTGCTCCCGGCCCGTCAGGCGCAGGATCTCGCGGGCGAAGTCGTAGCGGGAGGTCACGCCCTCGTTGACCAGGTGGTAGACGCCGTAGGCCCCGGTGCCGATGAGGGCGACGATGGCCTCGGCCAGGTCGGCGGCGTAGGTGGGGGAGCCCACCTCGTCGGTCACGACCCGCAGAGCACCCCGCTCGTCGGCCAGTTGCACGATCCGGTGGGGAAAGTTGCGCCCGCCGGCGGCGTAGAGCCAGGCAGTGCGGACGATGTAGAAGCGGTCCAGGAGATTCTGGACGTACCACTCGCCGGCCCGCTTGGAGCGCCCGTAGGGGTTGATGGGGCGCGGGGTGTCCCATTCGTCGTAGGGCTCGCCCTTGCTCCCGTCGAAGACCTCGTTGGTGCTGACGTAAAGCAGGGCTGCGCCAACGGCCTGGCAGGCCAGGACGACGTTCTGGGTGCCCAACCCGTTGACCCGGTACGCTGCTTCAGGGTCCCGGGCACAGCCCTCCACGTCGGTCATCGCCGCACAGTGGATGACCAGGTGGGGGGCGAAGTCGGCGATCGCCTGGGTGATCGCTTGGCGGTTGGTGATGTCGTGGTCGGGCCGGCCCACGCCCATCACCTCCTCGTCCTTCAGGAGGGCCATCAGGGCCCGGCCCAACTGCCCCCGGTGTCCGGTGATCAGAATGCGCATCGTTCGCTCTCGTGAGGGTGCTTGCTCGTCGCTCTTTCCGGCGGTTCCACCCCTGGCTCCCACGCTCTGCGTGGAATGGTCCAACCTCGGGGCGGTCCGTTGACCGGGGGGATTATAACACAGGGGCCGGAGAAGGAAAAGCGTTGTCGGGCAGGGGGGAGTGTGTTAGAATTCCGGCAGGAGGTGACCGGATGCGCTTCGACGTCTTCACCCTCTTCCCGGAGATCTTCGAGAGCCCCCTGCAGGTGAGCATCCTCAAGCGGGCCCAGGAGATGGGGCGGCTGGAGGTGGTGCTCCACAACATCCGCGACTACGCGACGGACAAGCACCACGTCACCGACGACACACCCTACGGAGGCGGCGGAGGGATGGTGATGAAGCCGGAGCCCATCTTCGCCGCCGTGGAGAGCGTGCTGGGAGAGGCGCTGGGGGAGGTGCCGGTGATCCTGCTCACGCCCCAGGGCCGGCTCTTTACCCAGGACGTGGCCCGGGAGCTGGCCCGCCACGAGCGCATCGCCCTCATCTGCGGGCGCTACGAGGGGGTGGACGAGCGGGTGCGTCAGCACCTGGCTACCGATGAGATCTCCATCGGGGACTACGTGCTCACGGGGGGGGAGCTGCCGGCCCTGGTGATCATTGACGCCGTGACGCGGCTCCTCCCCGGGGTGCTGGGTGATCCGGGGGCGCTGATCGAGGACTCCCACACCTGGGGGCTGCTGGAGTATCCCCACTACACCCGGCCGGCCGTCTTCCGAGGGTGGGCGGTGCCGGAGGTGTTGCGCTCCGGCCACCACGCCGAGATCGCCCGCTGGCGGCGGCAGCAGGCCCTGCGCCGGACCTGGGAGCGCCGGCCCGACCTGCTGGCGAAAGCGGCCCTCAGCGAGGAAGATCGCGCCTTCCTGCAAACCTTGGGATGGAATGCGGGTGATGAGTTGGTCAACGAATGGGAGAACGAATAAACGAATGGCAGATGACTTGGTGGAATGGGAAGCTTATCACCAAGCCTATCAAGAGTGGTTAGAACGCTGGGCGGCGTGATCGCAACCGCCCGGAAAGCACGTGATAGAATCATCACTGGGAGTTGAGAAATGACAACGAAGATACGGCAGACACAAGCAGATTTGGTGAAAGCTATTACTGACATCGCCTCATCCATGCCGCTGGCGCGAACAGTGCAACTCTATCAGTTCGCGCTTTTCCTCAAGACACATCCACTGCCCACCGAAGAAACATTTGAAGAAATCGCGGCAGACGAGGCACTATGGGATGCGCAATTTGCGGCGACTGACAATGACAAGTTGGCCGCGCTAGTGGCGGCAGTCGAAGCTGAAATCAACGAAGGGAAAACGTTGCCGATGTTCGATGAACACGGCGAATTCATCGAACACCAATGAAATCGCAAACGACCAAATCGTTCTGGAAACATTATTGGGCCTTGCCTCCAGAAATCCGCCAACGCGCGCGGAAAGCCTACAAGCTATGGAGAGATAATCCGGCGCATCCCAGCCTTTTCTTCAAGCGGGTGAAAAAAGGCCAACCGGTCTATTCGGTTCGCATTGGCTTGGGATATAGAGCGCTCGGATTGCTCAAGGCGGATACGATTACCTGGTTTTGGATTGGCACCCACGATGAGTATGACCGCCTTCTCAAGTGAGCGAAGCAAATTCGTCGCCAAGTCGTCGCCCAACACGCGCTTGCACCTCTCGGAGGTGCTGAAAGAAATAGAGAGCGAGCTCAAGGAGGACGCTTGATGAGCGGTATGACGTTCGCGGAGAAGGTGCTGGTCCGCAAGGCCGGCCTAGAGCGAGTGGTCCCCGGCCAGATCGTCGAGATCACGCCGGATGTGGCCCTCAGCCACGACAACACCGCCCCCATCGCCGAGATCTTCCGCTCGCTGGGGGTGGAGCGGGTTTTCAACCCGGAGATGCACGCCATCTTCCTGGACCACGCTTCCCCACCGCCGACGACGAAGCACGCCCAGAACCACAAGGAGATACGGGAGTTCGTGCGCCGGCAGGGCATCCGTCACTTCTTCGAGGTGGGGCGGGGCATCTGCCACCAGGTGCTGGTAGAAGAGGGGCTGGCCCTGCCGGGAGAGGTGGTGCTGGGCTCCGACAGCCACACCCCCCACGCCGGCGTGATGGGGGCCTTCGGTGCAGGGATCGGTCGCAGTGAGATGGCCGCCCTCTGGGCCACGGGACGCATCTGGCTGATGGTGCCGGCCAGCATCAAACTGGTCATCCACGGCCGGCTCCCTCCCGACGTCACCAGCAAGGACCTGGCCCTGCGGGTGATCGGCGATCTGGGGGCCGATGGCGCCCTCTACAAGTCGGTGGAGTGGCACGGCGAGGCCATCGAGGCGATGTCGCTGGAGAGCCGGGCCGTGCTGCCCAACATGATGGCCGAGATGGGGGCCAAGAACAGCTACATCCCGCCGGACCAGGTGGTCTTCGACTACCTGGAAGGGCGGGCCAAGCGGCCCTACACCCCCATCTACCCCGACCCCGACGCCACCTACGAGGCGGTCTACGAGTACGACGCGGCGACGCTGGAGCCGATGGTCGCCCGGCCCCACACGGTGGACAACGTCGTGCCCCTCTCCCAACTGGGGCGGGTGCGGGTGGATCAGGCCTTCATCGGCACCTGTACCAACGGGCGGCTGGAGGACCTGGCAGCAGCGGCGGCCGTCCTCAAGGGGCGGCGGGTGGCCCCCGGCACCCGGCTCATCGTCATCCCGGCCTCCTCCCAGGTCTACCTCCAGGCCCTGGAGGCGGGCTACATCCAGACCTTCATCGAGGCCGGCGCGGTGGTGGACAGCCCCGGCTGCGGCCCCTGTATGGGCAACCACCTGGGCATCCCTGCGCCGGGTGAGGTCACCATCAGCACGGCCAACCGGAACTTCCGGGGGCGGATGGGAACCAAGGAGAGCGAGATCTACCTGGCCAGCCCCGCCGTCGTCGCCGCCAGCGCCGTCGCCGGCTACATCACCCGCCCTGAGGCGCTGGACTAGCCGACTGCGGAGGCCCGGCCCGTGCTCGAGCGGTTCACGGTGGTCATCAAGGGAGGGGGAGACCTAGGCACCGGGGTGGCCTGGCGGCTGTGCCGGGTGGGAATGCGGGTGCTGGTCACCGAGTTGCCCCACCCCTTGGTCATCCGCCGGGCGGTCGCCTTCGCCTCGGCCGTCTACGAAGGGGCGATCACGGTGGAGGGGATCACCGCCCGTCTGGTCCAGGACGATGCCGCCGTCGAGGCTGCCTGGGCCAGAGGCGAGGTGCCGGTCCTGGTGGACCCCGAGGGCGCGGTCATCGGCCGGCTGCGCCCTCTCGTCGTCGTGGACGCGATTATGGCCAAGCGGAACACGGGAACCCACCGGGGCGACGCGCCCATCGTCATCGGGCTGGGGCCGGGGTTCATGGCCGGCCGGGATGTGGACGCGGTGATCGAGACCAAGCGGGGCCACTTCCTGGGCCGAGCCATCTACGAAGGCCCAGCCCAGCCCAACACCGGGGTGCCGGGGGACGTGCGGGGGGAGACGGCCCGGCGGGTGGTGCGGGCCCCGGCTGCCGGACGCTTCCACGCCCACCGACGGATCGGCGACCGGGTGCGGGCCGGCGACCTGCTGGCCGAGGTGGACGGCGTCCCCGTCCGCTCCCCCCTCGACGGCGTCCTGCGGGGCCTCCTGGCCGACGGGCTGGAGGTCACGTCGGGGATGAAGGTAGGCGACGTGGACCCCCGAGGCGTCGTCGAGCACTGCTTCACCATCTCCGACAAGGCCCTGGCCGTCGGCGGGGGCGTCCTGGAGGCGATCCTCGTCCTGGCCCGCCGGAAAGGGGTGGGGGCACCCGATGGGTGAGCGGCAGCCCCTGGCCCTCTACGTGCACATCCCCTTCTGCAAATCCCGCTGTGCCTATTGCGACTTCAACACCTACGCCGGCCTGAGCGCCCTCCTCGCCCCTTACGTCCGGGCCCTCGTGCGGGAGATTCGGATGTGGGGGGAGCGGCTGGCCGACGGTGGCCCCCCCATCCCCATCCGCACCCTCTACATCGGCGGGGGCACGCCTTCCCTCCTGCCCCCTTCCCTCCTCGCCCAGGTCCTGGAGGCCTGCCGAGAAGCCTTCCACCTGCTCCCCGACGCCGAGGTCTCGCTGGAGGCCAACCCGGAGACGGTGGATCAGGAGAGCCTGACCGCCCTGCGGACCCTGGGGGTCAACCGGCTCAGCCTGGGCCTCCAGAGCACCCACGCCGACGAACTTCGCCTCCTGGGCCGTCGGCACACCTTTGAGGACGCGGTCCGGGCCGTCCAGGCGGCGCGACAGGCCGGCTTCGACAACCTCAACCTGGACCTCATCTACGGGCTGCCGGGCCAGAGGGTGAACCGCTGGCGGCGCTCCCTGGAGCGGGTGCTGGCCCTGGAGCCGGAACACCTCTCCGCCTACAGCCTGACGGTCGAGGAAGGAACGCCCCTCTACGACCGGGTGGCGGCCGGTCGTCTCCCCCCGCCCGACCCGGACCGGGCGGCGGAGATGTACGAGCTGGCCGAGGGAATGCTGGCGGGGGCCGGCTACGTCCACTACGAGATCTCCAACTGGGCCCGTCTTTCCCAACCCTCCTCGGGGGGTCCGGCCCCTCCCTCGGTGCGCGAGCCCTCCCCCTTCGTCTGCCGTCACAACCTGGTCTACTGGCGGAACGAGCCCTACCTGGGGGTGGGGGCCGGGGCCCACAGCTTCCTCGAGGGCCGGCGCTGGCACAACGTCCTGGCCCCGGCCCACTACATCGCCCGACTGGAGGGGGGAGCGCTCCCCATCGCCCAGGTCGAGGAACTCTCGCCGGAGATGGCGATGGCCGAGACGATGATCCTGGGGCTGCGCCTGCTGGTGGAGGGCGTCTCCTGCGAGGGATTTCGGCGCTGCTTCGGTCGGCACCCCCTGGAGCAGTACGGAGAGGCCATCGAGGAGATGGTCGGGGTGGGCCTGCTGACCGTGGACGGGGACCGGATTCGCCTGACGGACCGGGGACGGCTGCTGGGCAACGAGGTCTTCGTCCGTTTCCTGCCGGAGGGGTGAGGGGGAGGCGAGGCAATGAGGGATAGGGCGACGAGGAGATGAGGGGATAGGGAGGGGAAGGATGCCGGAAGTTTTCGTCGTTTCCGATGCCACGGGCACCACGGCGGAGCGGGCTGTCCGGGCAGCCTTGGTTCAGTTTGAGGACCCCCAGGTGACCATCACCCGCTACGGTGGCGTGCGCACACCGGAGCAGGTGCGCGAGATCGTCCTCCAGGCGGCCAAGGCCGGCGGCTTCATCGTTCACACCTTGGTCTCGGCCGAGATGCGGCGGATTATGCTGGAGGAAGGGCGGAACCACAACGTGGCCACCATTGACCTGATGGGGCCGCTGCTGGCCCGGCTGACCGAACTGCTCTCCATACCGCCCCGGGCCCAGCCGGGGGGATTCCGTCCCTTCGACGCCGGCTACACCCGGCGCATCGAGGCCATCGAGTTCACCGTCCGCCACGACGATGGGCGCAATGTTGACGACCTGGACCAGGCGGAGATCGTGCTGGTGGGCGTCTCCCGCACCTCCAAGACCCCGCTGAGCATCTACCTGGCCTACCGGGGCTGGAAGGTGGCCAACGTGCCCATCGTCCTGGGCGTGGAGCCGCCTTCCCAGCTCTTCCGGCTCCCCCGACGGCGGGTGGTCGCCCTCACCGTCCAGCCGGAGCGGCTGGCCGCCCTGCGCCGGGTGCGGGCGGAACGGATGGGCACTGCCGGCTGGCAGTACGCCGACCTGGATCACATCCGCCGGGAGGTGGCCTACGCCTACGAGATCTTCGACCGACGGCGCGACTGGCCCATCGTGGATGTCACGACCAAGCCCATTGAGGAGGCGGCCGCCGAAGTCGTCGCTCTGATCGGGGGGCATCCCGAAGAGGCGGATTAGGAGAGGGGGAGAGATTGAGGGCCGCCGGAAGGGCTATTCGGGAGAGGCCGTGAGGCGGCTGAAGAGGGCTTCCAGCTCTTCGTCGGAGTAGAAGTGGATGACGATGCGCCCCCCCTTCTTGCCCCGCTGTAGGGTGACCTTGGTCCCCAGAGCCTCCCGCAGGCGGGCCTCCAGGGCTTGAACCTCCGGTGGGGGGGAGGGCGTCGGTCTGGTGGGGGCCTCCTCCTGGCCTTGCAACCGGCGCACCAGGGCCTCCGTCTGCCGGACGCTGAGCCCCTGCTTCACGACGGTCTGCAGGACCGCCGCCTGGGCGTCCTCGCTCTCCAGGGCCAGCAGCGCCCGGGCGTGCCCCTCGCGGATCTGGCCGGCCAGCAGCGCCTCCTGCACGGCCGGGCTGGCCTTCAGCAGCCGCAGCGTGTTGGTCACGGCCACCCGGCTCTTCCCCACCCGTTGGGCCACCTCCGCCTGGGTCAGACCGAACTCCTCGATGAGCTGCCGGTAGGCCGAGGCCTCTTCCAGGGGGTTCAGGTCGGCCCGCTGGAGGTTCTCCACCAGCGCCAACTCCAGCATCTCGCGGGGGGCGGCCTCTTTGACGATGGCCGGGACGGTGGTGAGCCCGGCCATCTGGGCCGCTCGCCAGCGCCGCTCGCCGGCGATGAGCCGATACCGCGCCTCGCCGGACTCACCGGCCTCGGGGAGCCGGGTGACGATGAGGGGCTGGATAAGGCCATGCTCCCGGATGGAAGCGGCCAACTCCTCCAGGCTCTCGGGCTGGAGGGCGGTGCGGGGCTGATGGGGGTTGGGGAGGATGGCCTCCACGGGGACCTCGACGAGCCCCGACGGGTGGGACGGCCCTCCTGGGATCAGGGCGTCCAGCCCCCGGCCCAGACCGCGCTTACGGGGCATCGCCGACCTCCTGAGCGGGTGCCCCAGGGGCGGGTCGCTCCGAGGACGGACCTGCCGACGCGGCCTGATCCGCCTTCAGCAGTTCCAGGGCCAGCATCGCGTAGGCCCGGGCGCCGGCGGAACGGGGAGCGTAGGTGGAGATGGGCTCTCCGTGGCTGGGGGCCTCGCTGAGCCGGACGTTGCGGGGGATGAGGGTGCGGAAGACGCGGGGGCCGAAGTAGCGCCGCACCTCGGCCACCACCTGGCGGGCCAGCGTGGTACGGCCATCGTACATCGTGAGGAGCACGCCCCGGATGGTCAGGCGGGGGTTGAGGCGGGTGCGCACCAGTTCGATGGTCTGCTGGAGCTGGGTCAGCCCTTCCAGGGCCAGGTACTCGCACTGGACGGGGATGATGACGCCGTCGGCAGCGGTCAGGGCGTTCACCGTCAGCAGGCCCAGGCTGGGCGGGCAATCAATCAGGATGTAGTCATACCGTTGGGCGACGGAGGCCAGTTGCTGGGCCAGGCGGTGCTCCCGGCCCAGTTCGTTGACCAGCTCCACCTCGGCGCCGGCCAGGGCCGGGGCGCTGGGCACCAGGTCCAGCTTCAGGCGGGGGTTTCGCAGGATGGCGCGGGTGAGCGGCGTTTCGTCCAGGAGGACCTGGTAGATGGACGTGGAGAGGGCGAACTTGTCCAACCCCAGGCTAGAGGTGGCGTTGGCCTGGGGGTCCACATCCACGATGAGTACCCGCTGGCCCTGTTCGGCCAGGTAGGCTCCCAGGTTGACGGCGGTGGTGGTCTTCCCCACCCCGCCTTTCTGATTGGCCAGCGCGTAGGTACGGGACATTGCAACGGCGAGGTCTCCGGCGGCCAACTTTCCCTCGTTCCCCTGCACTGGTGTGGGGGTAAAGGGGAGATCGGCAGCTTACTGTTTGCTCCCTTTTACCGACTGCTGGGCCACTTCCACCAGGACACGAAGGGCCCTGTTCACGGACTCCGAATCAGGGAAGATGCGGGCCAGATCAGGGGACAACACCACCACATTCGTGCCCTCGGCATAACGCTGGGCATATTTCCCCCGAACTCCTTTGCTGAAGTCATACTCGGGTAGCATCTCATCCGCTTCAGTACCTGTAAGGGTCTTCTCCTCGCTCATAGGTCCTTCTCTCCCTTCGTGTTGCCAGGCGAGCGCTTATGATCCGAACCGCATCACCTCGCTCGGTATGGACCACCACCAAAAGACGCCCCTTTAGTGACATCCCCATCGTTACAAAGCGATCCTCTTCCTCAGAGTGGAGAGGATCCAGAATGGTCAATGACAGGGGATCGGCGAAAACGGTAACGGCTTCCTCAAAGGAGACTTTGTGCTTTTGGATATTCTGTTGAGCCTTTCTCTCGTCCCACTCGAAAGTGAGCGGCATGTCACTGCCTTTGGAACGCGGGCATCAGGCAGCCAAGCCGTGTGATCTCAACGTTGCGATCTCTTCCGGCGTGGGGGTTCCCTCCAGGCCGGGACGGCGCACGGAGCGGGAGGCGACCTGGTTGGCGAAGCGGGCTGCCTCCCAGGGGTCGCCCGTCTCGTGGAGCCGGATGAAGAAGGCGGCCGCGAAGATGTCCCCGGCACCGGTGGGGTCCACTTCCTCCTGGGGGGTGACGGGGATGTGGCGCACCTCGTCGCCGACGTGAACCCGGCAGCCCTGGGCTCCCAGCGTGACCACCAAAATGGGAGCCAGCCGGGCGAACTCGGCCAGGATGGCTTCGTCACCGCCGACGTCCTCGGGGCTCAGGACGACGGCGTCGGCATAGGGAAGCACCTGGTCGGCCTCTTCCCAACGCCGTAGCGAGACCCGCCCCGCTTCGTCCCAGGTCCGCAGCCACCCCTGGGGGGTGATCCCGATGAAGGAGCCGGGGAAAGCGTGGACCAGGGCCGGATCGCACTCACGGGCCAGAGGTCCCAGGTGCACGATCCGGGGGCTGCGCCAGGCGGGAGGCACGGCGTCCGGCCCCAAGGGGGCGGCGACGGCGTGGATGATCTGCCGACGACCGTGGGGGGTGTAGATGTTCTCAAAGGTGGTCGTCGCCGGGGCCGGCAGCCGTTCCATAGCGATGCCCCGCAGCGCACCGTCCAGGACCAGGTCGGGCGAGGCGCTGGTGAGCACGGCCACCCGATACCCCAGGGCCTGGGCTGTGCGGGCAGCGTAAGTGGCCGTTCCGCCCAGCGTCGGCCCCCAAGGGGTCAAGTCCTGGGTGATGTGGCCGATGAGGAGATAGTCGGGAGCGCGCACAGTCCTTCCTTGCTCGTAACTGTTCACCCTCCCGCAGGTCTGGCGCGTTTCCGACGCGAAACCGTGCAAATAGCCCATCGGGGCTGAAAGCGCCCTCAACCGGTGACCTGTGGGAGGGTGGGCTGAATAGATACCCTTGCTCTACTCTGATGGCTGGGAGGGCCGGTCGGGGCGCAGGAAGATGGTCACCTTGCGGCGGTCTCCCTGCCCGATGCTCTCGGTGGTGACCTGGGGGTGGTCCCGCAGGGCCAGGTGGATGATGCGGCGCTCGGCCGGGGGCATAGGCTCCAGGACGACACGCCGACCGGTGCGCACCACCCGCTCGGCCATCCGCTGGGCCAACCGGCGCAGGCTCCGCTCCCGCCGCTGCCGGTATCCCTCCACGTCCACCACCAACGCCACCCGCCGTTCCAGCTCCCGTCCCACGATGAGGCGGGTGATGTACTGGAGCGCTTGCAGCGTCTCCCCACGCCGGCCGATCAGGCTGCCCAAGTCCTTCCCCCGGACGTTGAGGATAAAGGGCGGAGCCTCGGCCTCGCCGGCTTCCGGTTCCGGGTAGTGGACCTCGATGCGAGCCCGGATGTCCATCTTCTCCAACAGCTCTTCCAGGACCTGGCGGGCGACTTCTGCCTCCTGCTCCCGGGAAGGGGCCGGCGCTGGAGGAGGCGGAACGGCGGCTGGGGCAGGTGCTTCCGCCGGGCTTTCGGGTTCCTCTGGAGGCTCTGGGGGGGGTGGGGGAGGAGCTGGGGGATGATAGGTGAGACGGACACGAGCGGGGCGGGCGCCGATGCCCAGCAATCCTCGGCTTCCTCTGTCCAGGATCTCGACCTCGACCTCATCGCGCCGACGGCCCAAGCGAGCCAGGCCGGCCTCGATGGCTTCCTCTACCGTTGGACCAAGGCTCTCAACCGTCTGTGCAGAGCCATCCGGGTTGCTTACCGTTTGCTCCATAGAGACCATCCACCTGTGTTCCGTGCTTCACGCATCACGTCTCACGTGATGCTGTGCGTTCTATCTACCGACTCTTCTTCTTGCGGGATGACCGGGCGGGCTTCTTCCCCTTTGCTTGCTTGGCCGGGGCGGGTTGAGGAGCGGGGGCGGGCTGCTTGCGACCGATCAGATAGTACTGGACGATCCCCACCAAGTTGGAGATGATGAAGTAGATGGAGAGCCCCGACGAAAACTGCATGGCGAAGAAGCCGAACATCAGAGGCATCATCACCTGCATGGATTGGGTCATGCTGGCCGACTGGGGGTCGGTGGCCGGTGGCGTCATCAGCTTCTGCTGGGCCCAAGTGGTGATAACGACCAGGAGGGGCAGGATGTAAAGGGGATCGGGCCGGCCCAGGTCGAGCCAGAGGAACGATTGGTCCAGGGGCAGCAGGCGGGAGAGGGTGGCCGCGTTGCCGTAGATGTGGCGGGAGAGGTCCAGAAGCTGCAATGGGGTGGTGCCCAGGACGCGGATGATGGCTTGGTAGAGGCCGAGCATGATGGGGAATTGAAGGAGGGTGGGCAGACACCCGCCCAGGGGGTTCACCCCATGCTCCTTGTAGAGCTTCATCTGCTCCTGAGCCAGCCGTTCCCGGTCCTTCCCATACTTCTTCTGGAGCTCCTGAAGCTTGGGCTGCAACGCCTGCATCGCCTGGGCCGACTGTTGCTGGCGCAGCGTCAGCGGGAGCAGGATGAGCCGGGTCAGGATGGTGAAGATGGTGATGCTCAGCCAGAAGCTCCTCCCCATCAGCCCATACAGGAAGAGGAGGGCGTTGATCATCGGGTCAAGAATCAGCAGGTCCCACATCGTTCACTTCTTCTCCGTTGGCGGCGGAAAACGCCAGAGCGGTTGGCCGTTTTCGGCCTTCAGAGCGACCAACTTGCTTTCACTGCGCAGGAGGGAAACCAACAGGATGTCTTGGTGTCGAAGGATGGGGGTGAGGACCTGCCCCTCCAGCTTGATCCGCCACTGCTCCGTGCCCGTGGCCGGATCTAGAGCCAGAACGGTACCGTCCTCGTTCCCCACGTAGAGCACGTTGTCGGTCAGGGTGGGTGTGGCCCGTATTCCCAATTCCCCTGTGCTGATGCGCCAGATCTCGCGCCCGTCTTCCGGGGCGACGGCGTAGAGGTTCCCCCCCAGGTCGCCGAAGTAGATGGCCTCTTCGGTCGCCAGGGCCCCCCCCCAGACCCAGTTGTCCACCTCGATGCTCCACCGTTCTTCACCCGTTTCCACGCTGATGGCGTAGAGCCGGTTGTCGAAGGAGCCGATGTAGAGGGTGTCACCCAGGAGGGCCGGTGTCCCGGCCATTGCACCCCCCGCCTCGAACTGCCAGACCAGGTCGCCCTGGGCTGCGTCCAAGGCGTAGAGGTAGTGGTCGGTGGAGGCTACGTAGACCCGGCCATCGGCGAGCAGGGGGGTAGCCCAGATGCGCTGGCTGGTGGAAAAGCGCCATAGCTCCTGCCCCTCCGGCGAGATGGCGTAGAGGTCACCGTCGGAGCTCCCGATGTAGAGGTTCCCGGCTTCGTCCACGACTCCCCCTTCGACGAAGCCGCCGTCCACCTTCAGCTGCCACTGTTCCTGACCGCTCTCCGCATCCAGGGCGTAGATGGTGTTGTCGTTGAAGCCGCCGACCACGACCAGACTGTCCAGAAAGGCCGGTGTCGTGTAGAAAGGACCGATGTTGCGATCGGGTTCTGGGGGGAAGGCCCACCGTTGCGTTCCGGTGGCGATCTCCACCGCGTAGACCTGCTCGTTGCCGGCCAGGTAGACGAGATCATCGCGGGTGGTCAGGCCAAACCAACTGCTGGCTTGTGCACCTCCACCGGCACAGCCGGTCAGGACAGAGGCGAGGATGAGGAGGAAAAACAGGCCCCAGAACCTCCATGGCAGGTATTTCCGTAGAGCCACCGATGTACTCCGCCGAGAACGATGTTGCGTCGTATCTATTCAGCCTACCCTCCCGCAGGTCACCGGTCGAGGGCGCTTTCAGCCCCGATGGGCTGTTTGAAGCGCGGTTTCGCGTCGGAAACGCGCCTAACCTGCGGGAGGGTGAACAGTTACGTTGCGTCTAGGGAACCGGGTCGTAACCCCCCGGATGGAACGGGTGACAGCGGCTGATCCGCTTGACGCCCAGCCAGCCGCCCTTCAGCAGGCCGTACTTGTCAATGGCCTGGTAGGTGTACTCCGAGCAGGAGGGGTAGAAGCGGCAGGTGGGGGGGAGGAGCCGCGAGATGGTCCGCTGATAGAGACGGATGAAGAACAGGGCCACGCGCTTCATTCCTGTTTCTGAACCTCCAGATCCACCGAATCCTTGGCCGCTCCGGGCTTTTCCCCCGGGGAATGGAGCAGACCAGCCTGGCGCAAAAGTTGCTCCAGCGCCTGATCCACTTGGTGAAAGGTGCACCCCACGATGGCCGGACGGGCGATGAAGACCAGGTCCCAACCGGGTTGGATGTGATCATAGCGCCGTCGGGCGGCCTCCCGGAGGAGCCGTTTGGCCCGGTTGCGCCGCACAGCCTTGCCCACCCGCCGGCTCGCCGTGACCCCGATGCGCGTGTAGGGCAGGTCGTTGGGAGCAGCCCCCAGGATCACCAGGGGGTGAAACCAGGAACGACCTTCCTGACGCACCCGCTGGAAGTCCTGTTTCCTGCGCAGTCGGTAGGGGCGCTTCAGCAAGGTCAGGCTTTCCAGTTGATCCGTTTGACGTGCCCCAGGCGAGGGGTAAGCCGGTAGCGCCCTTTCAGGCGGCGGGCCTTCAGGACCCGTCGTCCCCCTTTGGTCCGCATCCGAGCGCGAAATCCGTGGACTCGTAACCGTTTTCGCTTCTTGGGTTGGTAGGTTCGTTTGGGCATCTGAACACCTCGTCGTTGGTTGATCGGTCAGGCGGCCGGCCCGGCGTGGGATCACCCGTTCTCGGGTTCGACGCCTAGGGCACGCAGTTGGGCGGCCAGCCGCTCGGCTCGCTGTCGTTCCCGCTCAGCCCGCTGGCGCTCTTGCTCGGCCCGCTCCGCCCCCGTGGGGATGACCTGACCCTCCAGGTCACACCAGCGCAACCAGAGAGCCTCGACACCCTCGTACTCGCCCTGCCAGAGCGTCAGGCCCAGCCCTACTCCCGGCAGTTCCTTCTCGGAGATCACCTTGGGCGGCTTGAGGGGCGACAGCTCGTGCACCCGCAGCAGGCCGATCCCCAGGAACCCGCCGGGATCGAAGACGACGTAATAGGGCACCCCAATGCGGGCGTAGGTCTCCAGCTTGCGGCCTAGCTCCTCCCCCTCCCGATTGGAGACGATCTCGATCACCACATCGGGGGGCTTGCCGTACAGCCAGATGAAGTAAGAGCGGTGCTCCTTGGGCCAGAGATCCGACGGAGCCTGCACGTCCAGACTCAAGAGCACGTCAGGCACGATGGGCGGCTTGTAAAGGGCGTAGAAGAGGCCCACGTTGGCCATCACCAGGAAGGGACGACCCTCCCCCGGCCCTGCCCAGGAGCTGTACAGCGGTTCGGTTAGCAAGCGCTGTTGCTTCTCGGAGAAGAGGTTGTCCACAGGTGTGTCATCCTCGGTCACGAGATGGTCTACAGGCAGATGCTCGATGATGGGCAGGGCCTCAGGGGCTTCTTCGGCCTTCTCTACAACAGGAGACGTGGTACTCATCCCTTCACCTCACTTTCCTCGGCCCCCGGTGAACCCCGTAGCAGAGGCAGATTATACCCTGTAGGAGAGCCGTCGTCAAGAAAGGATCGTGTCACCGATGGTCATCCCTCGTTCGGCCAGCAGCCGGCGCAGCGCCTCCAGGTCGTCCTGGGTGACCAGGGCCAGGGCCTGCTCCGGAGGTGGGTTGAAACGACGCAGGAAGGGACCGACCTCCGGGTCCTGGAGGAGCTCCTGGAGCGCGGCCTCATCCCGTAGCTGGAGCAGGGTAAGGGACTGCAAAGCGGCGTCGCCGTAGTGATGAGCCCAGGCTTTGATGCGCACCGTCAGCCGGAAGGGCAGCGGCCCCTGGTGCAGGGTGGACAGTTCCTGGAGGATCGAGGGGGCGTCCAGCCCCTGTTCCAGGGCCTTCTGGACCGAGGCCGGCGTGATCCGGTAGTGATGGTCGTCCACCCGCTCGGCGAAGCGGTCCAGCCGCCGGGCCAGGTAGATGCTGGGCGTACGGTGGACCAGGCGCAGGTTTCCCTCCTCGTCGGCGACCAGGCAGTTTTCTTCCCTCCCCGCCTGCCGGGTCACAGCGGGGAGGACGCCCGCGGTGCCGAAGGCTTCGATGAGCGCGTCCACCTGCTGAGGATTGACCAGGGCAGCGGTCGGAGCCGGTCGGTGGCGTAACAACTCGGTCAGGTTGGGATGGCGGGAGAGTTGGTCCAGGACCTCAGGATCGTGGGCGTGCACCAGGGCGACGCGCCGGTAGATGGTGATCCGCTCGTGGAGGGCCTGCCACTCCTGGAGGGAGACGACCACGTTCTGGGGAAGCTTCCCCCCGGAGATCTCCTCCAGATAGGCGATGATCCGCTGGGCCGACCAACCCCGCTGTTGGCCCCGGTAGACCGACTCCCGGCTCATCCGGTACTCGATGGCCCGCTCGGCGCTGATCCGATCGGCGAAGATGTCCAGCGTCGCCAGCGTCTGGTCGGAGACCGGGTCCATCGCCAGGATCTGGAAGTTGGGCTGGACGATGATCCGCCCCTGCTTCTCCGTGGGGATCTCGACCGGCGGTCCCAGCCCCAGCAACCAGGCCCCCAGCGGGGTCAGCCGGTAGGCGATGGGGGTCTGCTCGGCGTCCCCGTAGCCCAAGTCCACCAATCCCAGCCAGTGTAGAGGGCCGGTGATCACATTGGTGATGAAGGGCGCTTCTACCAGGTCCCATCCTTCCTCTTCGGAGGTGACACCCTGGAAGGTCCAGCCCAGGGGATTGCGATGGGCCGCATAAGGGGTCTTGTAGAGCGGCCCGTAGTAGTAGTACGAGTAGTAGTAACCGGTGGATCGGGCTCGGTAGTCGCGGGGGAGCAGGAACTCATACTCCTCAACCCGGATGGTCTCGACCAGGTTGTTCAAGGGGACCCAGCCCTGAGCGGAGAGTTTCTGGAGGAACCGGACCACCTGGCGTCGCGCCTGGACAATCGGCTTGGGCGTGGGATAGGGGGGGATGCCGCCGCCCGTGGTGATGGAGATGTGGGGCAGGGGCTGATCGTAGAGTTCGTTCCAGAAGTCCCCATCGAGCCACGCCTCGAAGCTGCGGCGCACCCGCTGGGCAGGATCAGCGGCCAGGAAGTGGGAAGCATCGTTGGCGGTCAGGTCCCGCTGCCCGGTGAGGGAGAGGAGTCCCAGGCCCATCAGCAGGCGGCGCAGGAAGAGCAGGTAGGGAAGGTCTCGCTCGCTCTGCCCCCTTTGCAGCGTGATGGGCGTCAGCAGGTTGCCCGCCAGGTCCCGGAGCGTCCGTTTGTAGACCTCCTGCTTCACGGTGACCCGGACCTGGTGATCCCGGACGTAGCTCCAGTACAGGTAGAGATCGCGCTGCAAGGTGCGGGCCGAGGCCGACTGGACCCGGTCAACGCGGACCGGACGTTGGAGCAGATCGGGGTCGGGGCTGGGCAGGTATCGGCGGATGGTGGGAGGGATGTATAGGGAAGGGCCGGGCTTCAGAGAACGCTTGAGGACGGTGCGGGTGTATCCCAGGTCACTGACCAGTCCCTCGGCGCTGAAGACCAGGCCGTGGAGGGTCAGCCGGGCTACCACCGACTCGAAGTCGGTGGCGTTGGGGTCCTGCGGATTCATCTTCTTCTTGCTCCCGGTGGGAGAGACGATGCCGTGGCTCACCAGCAACCGCCGGAAGGCACTCGTGTTGGCCCTCCCTCCCCGCAGCAACAGGACATCCAGGACCTTGCGCTCGACGGGGGAGAGCCGCTCCAGGGCCTCCTGCACGCGCTTCTTGGTGAAGAGCCTCTGCTCCAACTCTCTCACCAGTTCGCGCTTGTACAGACGCTTCCCCTTTTTGTTCTCCGTGGGGATCCGGTTGAAGCGGGCAATGTCCAGCAGCGTGTGGTAGTTGTAGGCCTCCAGCAGTTGGCGCGGGGTCTCGCTCATCGTCATCCGTCGTCGGCCTCCTCAAAGCTCTCGGCCACGCGAGGGGTGTATCCTTTCTCCTGCAACTCTCGGACCAGATCGTCCACCGCATCGGGCTCGATGGCCACCAGCCGGGGGGAGAACTGGTAGATGATGTGCTGGGCCAGGGAGGTGGCGGCCACCAGTTCGCGGATGGCAAAATCATCGCTGAGTTCGAGGATGGTCAGGTTGGGATAGAGGTGAACCAGGCCGAAGTTCTCCCACCAGCGGGTCAACATCTCCCGCAGCCCCTCGGGCAGAGGGGCCTGGCTTCCCTTCTCCAGCAGATCGAGGATCTCTTCCAAGGTGTGGCCGGCTTCGAAAGCCTGCCTGGCTCCCTCGGCGGTCAGGCGATAGTGAAGGCGACCGGACCCTGCCTCGACCAACGTCCCCATCGTTGCCAGAAGGTCCAGGAGCCGGATGTCACTGCGCCCGGGATCGAGGGTGACCTGGCCATCCTCGGTGAGGACCAGCGTCGGCCCCTCGGGTTTTTTCTCCAGGGCAGGGCTGGGACGCCGGCCCAGCAGGAATGCGCCGAATTCGGTGATCTGGAAGGCAACGATGCCCCGCTTGTCATAGCCCAGGGAGACGATGCCCAGCCAGTTCAACGGCCCTTCCAACATCGCGGCGATGAAGGCCCCGTAGGTATTGGACCAGTCTCGGCGGTTGTCAGGGGCATACCGCTTGTGCGTGATCCGAGAGGCCAGCCACCAGGCGTTGGGATCGCCGTAGCGGTGGAGATAGTGGTCATCCAGCTTGCGGACGAAGGCTAAGAGGTGATCGAGGCCGTACCAGGTCTCCTCCGGCAGCCGCCGTAGAAGGGAGAGCAAGAAGAAGCGCACATCGGCCAACTCCTGGAGCAAATGGGTGAGGTGGAAGTGGGAGTAGCGGCCAGACCGACGGAGCTCCAGGTGGTTCAAGTGGCGCAGGACCAGGTAGATTTCGCTCCAATGGGTCAGCTCCTCCCAGGCTACTGTGAGCAGGTAGGTCTGCTCCGAGGGACTCAGGCTCAGGAACCGCTCCATCACCTGGGAGCTGGTCTCGATGGGTTGCCCCGGCTGGAGGGTGATGAAGCCAAGGGCGGACATCAGGGCAATGATGAACTCTATCGCCTCCACCGAGGCACCGGTCGCCCGCGCCAATGCCTGCATCTCCTCGTCCTGCAGCGGATAGGGCGGGGGGGGAACCGTAAAACTCCGCTGGCTCGCGTGCCAGGAAGCCATACCAGGAGCACGGGACAGGGCTTTCACCTCTGAGCGAAGGTTGAGCCAGCCCTGCAGGGCGGGAACCTGGTCCTCGATGGGCAGGCGTTCCATCGGGGGACGGGCGACCAGTTGTCGCTCCCGAACGAGTCGCCAGACGAGGTATAGGGTGCGGGCCAGGGCGAAGGGAGGGGAGTGCTCGATTCGCAGCCCTTTGAGCGAGCCGGTGTAGGGACGAAGCAGATGGGGTGTGGGGGGCAGGAAGGCGACGACCGTGGGCAGGACAACGTAGTAGCGATCCCCGCCCTCCTTGTGGGAAAGCACCAGCCCCCACGTCTGAAGGGTCTGGAGGTGGTGACCGGCACCCGCAGCGATGAGGGGCTCACCTATCTGCTCCAACAGCGCGGCCACCTCTTCCTCCGAGTAGTCCGCTACATCACTCACAAGAGCCAGGATGTCCAGTACTTTGCGAGGGGCGTCCTCCAACTGCTCGTAGGTCTGGACGATGACCTGGGGACGGCTCAGGTGCTCGGCCAGGGCCTCCACCAAGGGGGCTTTGCGACGGCCTTTGATGGGAAGCCCGTGACGGCGGGCGATGGCGCGCAGTTGTTGGATGGTCTGAGCCTCAAAGGCTTCCCGCAAAGTGTCCTGCAGCCTCTGCTCGGTGGCCTCAGGGGAGAGGAACGAGATGGAAAGGGAGGAAGACATCGCCCTCTCGGGTTCCATAGGGATGAAAGTTCGGGGCTCTCGGATCCACGCGATGAGCAGGGCGCCCATATGGGCGCATAAGCCGTACTGGCCCTCTGGGCAGCTACACATGACGTAGAGGCGCTCGTCCCCCACCCAGGCCTCTGAGGTGACAGGCGTGCCGGTCTCATCGTCCTCGATGATGCCGGTGATCCTGTCCTCGGTCCGGTAGCGTGCCGCCACGGACCCCCTCTGGTAAAGTTGGAGCGCCTGACGGTAGAGGCGCTCCCCTAGCGTCTCTCGTATCCTTGCCTCAGTCAAGGCGGACAGCAGGAAGTGGGTGTCGTTCATTGGGGCTTCCTATCTCCCCGGGGTAGGGCCTGTCGCTGACCGGCGGGGGCCGGCAGCGCCACCGGTTCCGCCGGCAGAGCAGGTTCCTTTTCTACCATCTCGCCGGCCAGCACCGCCGGTTTGTAGTCGGCAACCTGGTAGTCGTAGAGAATGGTGTAGTGGTAGCCCTGTTCCGTCAGGAAGAGTTGGCGGTTGGCCCCGAAGGTCTGGTCTTTGGTGTCCTTGCTAACGATGGTGTAGAAGTGAGCCAACAGGCCGTTCTTCTTGGGCCGGAGGATGCGTCCCAGCCGTTGGGCCTCCTCCTGGCGGGAGCCGAAGGTGCCGGAGACCTGGATCATCACGTTGGCATCGGGGAGGTCCACGGCGAAGTTGCCCACCTTGGAGACGACCAGCACCCGGACCTCACCCTCACGGAACTTCTGGAAGAGCTCCTGGCGCTTGCGCACCGGCGTCTTGCCGGTGATGAGGGGGAAGTCGTAGCGCTGGGCAATCTCCCGGAGCTGGTCCAGGTACATCCCGATGATGAGGATCTGGTCGTCGGGGTGCTTCTTCAGGAGTTGGTCCAGCACCTCCAGCTTGGCCGGGTTCTCGGCAGCGACCCGGTACTTGTCCCGTTCGTCGGATACGGCGTAGAGGAGCCTCTCCTCGTCGGGCAGGGTGACGCGGATCTCGCAGCACTCGGCCGTCGCGATCCAGCCCTGCTTCTCCAGCACCTTCCAGGGGACGTCGTACTTCTTGGGGCCGATGAGGGAGAAGACGTCGGTCTCCCGGCCATCCTCGCGCACCAGGGTAGCGGTGAGGCCCAGCCGACGCCGGGCCTGGAGCTCCGCCGTGATGCGGAAGACGGGGGCCGGCAGCAGGTGGACCTCGTCGTAGATAATGAGGCCCCAGTTCTCCTCGTTGAAGATGGCAAAATGGGGGAACTCCGGCTCTCCCGGCTTGCGCTTCCGCCGCCGATAGGTGACGGTCTGATAGGTGGTGATGGTGATGGGGCGGATCTGCTTGCGCAGACCGGTGTACTCGCCGATCTGCTCCTCCGTCAGCGTCGTCTTGTCCAGCAGCTCTTCGATCCACTGCCGGGCGGCGACGGTGCTGGGCGTGAGGATGAGGGTGGCGGTCTGCAGGTCCTCGATCACCTTCATCCCCACCATCGTCTTGCCCGCCCCGCAGGGCAGGACGATGACCCCGCTGCCGCCCTGGGGGCCACCGCCGGCGTAGAAGACCTCGGCCGCTTCCAACTGGTAGGGGCGCAGGCGGAAGGGCTTGCCGGAGCGGGTGATGGGGCGCAGGTGGATCTCCAGAGGTGCGCCGGTGATGTAGCCGGCCAGGTCCTCGGCCGGGTAGCCGATCTCCACCAGCGCCTGCTTGATGTGGCCCCGGCGGGCCGGGTCCACCAACAGCGTATAGGGGTTGGGTTGGCCCAGGATGTAGGGCTGGAGCTTCTTGTGGCGGGCCAACTCGGTGATCAGAGCGATGTCGTCGGAGACGAGCTGCAACCGCCCCTCGTCATCCCGCACCAGCTTGACCCGCCCGTAGCGGGAGATGTAGTCGGCGATGTCCACCCGCACGTTGTCGGGGATGGGGTACTTGGCGTAGCGGTCCAGCCCCTCCAGGATCTCCTCGGCGGTCATGCCGGCCGAGGCAGCGTTCCAGAGAGAGAGCGGGGTGATCCGGTAGGTGTGCACGTACTCCGGCGACTTCTCCAGCTCCGCAAAGCGGGCCAGGATGTCCCGGGCGGCCTCATAGAAGGGGTTATCTACTTCCAACAGGACGGTCTTATCCGACTGGACGATCAGCGGATTCTGGGGGTTGTAGGACATCTCGCTTCAATACTCCTGGCTCACGAAGGTCTCTGGCAACAGGCATCACGGTATTGTACCTTAAGGAGAAGGGTTTGTCAAAATTTCGGCTCCCTTCCCTCCCGCAGGTCCTCCCCACGGCCTGAAGCGCCTCGTAGGTCGCCTCCGGCAAGCCGTAGCTATCGCCGGGCACCGCGTGACCTGCGGGAGGGTGGCATCTCAGGGGGGCGTGGGGGTGCTGGGGGGCTGCTGGGCGACGAAGACCATCTGCCAGGAGGCGAAGGGCGGGGTATCGGCGGGGCAACGTTCCACCACCAGGTTGGTGACCAAAACGGCCGAGGCCTCTCCCACGCTCACAGCGTAGACCTGCCCCGGCGTCATCTCGAAGTCGGCGTAGCCCGCTCCCTCCTCCGGCTTGAGGCCGGTGACGAAGCGGTCGGCTCCCCCTTCCCAGCTCACCCAGATGGGCACGCCGGGCAGCCCCTTCCCCTTCTCATCTTGAACGATCACCTTCAGAAGCGGTCGGGGTTGGTCGGCCTGACAGAGGCGTTCCACGGCCTCCAGCCGGTAGGGGAGGGCCGGGTCCGGCGTGGGCAGGGGCGTCGGGGTCGGCGTTGGGGTCGGCGTCATCGTCGGCGTGGCCGTCAGTGTGGCCGTGACGGTGAGGGTTCCCGTGGGCAGGAGCGTCACCGTCGCCGTCACCGTTCCGGTAAGCCCAGGTGTAGCGGTAGGGGTGAGGGTGGGCGTCGCTGTGGCCGTGGGGGAGGGCGTCGGCGTATCCGTTGGCGTTGCGGTGAGCGTCGGGGTAGCCGTGGCCGTGGGGATCGGCGTGGGCGTCGGCGAGGGGGGGCTCAGGTAGAGCAACAGGCTGGGAGTGCGCACTCCCAGGGCGTCGGCCAGTTGGGCCAGGGGGCGGATTTGGCCACCGGGGCGGCCTTCGTTGACGTAACGTTGGGCCAAGGTTGCCACCGTCTGACCGATCTGCGGATCCTGCAGTCCTTCTAGACGGGCGACCGCTCGATCGAGGTCCCCATCCATCGCGTAGTTGATGGCCACCAGGTTGATCCAGAGTTCCTTGTAGGCAGGATGCAGGTCTACGGGATCGGCGTTGATGTAGCGGACGGGATCTATGCCCCAACTGTAGGCCAGGCCGGCGGCCAGCCCTAGCGCGATGCCGAGGACGAGAGCACCTAGGGTGCGGAGGGGAGATCGCATCGTCAACCCTCCCCCTCGCCGGAAGGCCCCTCTGCAGGCCCCTCCAGGTAGGGAGCCATCACGGGCGTCGCCACGCCCAGATCGCGGGCCAGTCGGACCAGCGGGGTGATGACGTCGGCGGGCCGGTCCTGGGCGATGGCCTGTTCCGTAACCTGAACCAGGAAGGCCGGGCCGGCGCCGGGGGCCACCAGGTCCAGTTGCTGCCGGGCTTGCTCCAGGTCTCCGTCGCGGGCGTAGGCCCCGCCGACCATCACCACGTACTCCCAGCGGTAATCATCCCGCAGGTCGAAGAGGTCGGTGTTGGTGTAGCGGACAGGCCAGGCGACCCAGCCGATCCAGAGGCCCAGCCCCAGGCCCAGCAGGAGGCCCAGGGGGAAGAGAAAACGGAACCGCAGAAATCGCCGCTCTGATGGCGCGGGCGGGAAATCGTCTTGGTCCAAGGGGGTGTAGAGGTCCACAGCCTGCCTCTCCCAAAGCGCGTAGACGCTTGCGGTGAAAAGAGAGGGGGCTGCCCTGGTGGCACAGCCCCCAATTGGTGCCGGAGGTGGGAATCGAACCCACATGGGCCAAGCCCACGCGATTTTGAGTCGCGCGCGTCTGCCTGTTCCGCCACTCCGGCACTGTTAAAAGTATACCCCAAAAGTCCGGGAGCGTCAACCTCCGGATACCCTGTTGACGGCCAGGGAGGGCTTGTAGGTCGTTACCTCTCAACCTGGTGCGGCTTGGACTGGACGGAAAGGGACGATTGGGCTATAATAATCCCGCTTTTCCCCAACTTGAGCCACCATCCACGCCGATCCTGAACGTTTTCGCTTTCCACATATCGTTGGAGTGCCCTCTCCTCGACATTTCAGGCGCTTTTCGGTTCTCTGCAAAGCTAAGGAAGGACAAGTATGTCTGAACTGGAAACGCTGGCCGAGCAGATTCGGAGGTGTACGCTCTGCCCTTTGCACAAAGGGCGCACCCAGGCGGTGCCCGGCGAGGGACCGGAGGATGCGGAGATCGTCTTCATCGGTGAAGCCCCTGGCTTTCACGAGGACCGGCAAGGACGCCCCTTCGTGGGAGCTTCGGGGCAGTTTCTAGACGAGCTCCTGCAACACATTGGCCTGGATCGAGCCAAAGTGTACATCACTAACGTCATCAAGTGTCGTCCCCCGGGCAATCGGGATCCTCTCCCAGAGGAGATCGAAGCCTGCCGCCCCTATCTGGACCGGCAGCTTGAGATCATCCGCCCCAAGATGGTGGTCACCCTGGGCCGGTTCTCGATGGCCCGATACTTCCCCAACGCTCGCATCTCCCAGATCCACGGCAAGCCGAAGAAGATCGGTGGAGTGCTCTACTACCCGATGTACCATCCTGCTGCAGCGCTGCACCAGCCGAGCTTGCGCCGCACAGTGGAAGAGGATATGAAGCGCATTCCTGAGTTGCTAGCTCGGATGGACCAGATTGAGGAGCAGGAGGAGAGGCCGGTGGAGCAGGCGGAGCAGCTGAGCCTATTCTGACCCTTGGCTATGTTCTCGCCGTTCTCTATTGGGGGGTTCCACGAGCCGTCTTGGAATTCGAAAGGCTCCGGGGAGGAAGGGTGACCTTCCCTCTCGCTTTCGATCCTTATGAGTAAGGAGGCTGGGTGCACGCAATGGAAGACGAAATTGATCTGCGGGAGTACATAGCTGTCTTAATCCGTCACTGGCGGATGATTGCAGGGTTGGCGCTGATTGCGGCTGTGACGGCAGCAAGCGTTAGCTTCTTCATCCTGCAACCTCAGTACGAGGCCAAGGCGTTGGTGGCTGTGACCCAGCCGCGCTACGTGATGCGCTTCGATGAGCGCTTTGAGACGGTGAACAACATCCAGCCAGCCTACAAGGCTTACCCCACTCTTGCCACCAGCGATGAACTGTTGCAGCAACTGCTGGAGGGGATGGACCCGCCTTTGCCTCCTGAGAAGGCATCTTTGCAGAGGCTGCGGGGGATGCTTAGCGCATCGTCAGGGAGCGACCCCAGCATCATCATCCTGACGGCGCGTTCCAGCGATCCCGCTGAGGCAGCCCGCGTGGTGAATGCGTGGGCGGAACTTTTCGTCCGCCGAGCCAATGAGATCTACGGGGAGAGCAGCGAACAGCTAGCCTTCTTTGAGGCGCAGCTGGCCCAGGCGGATGCGGACCTGAAGGCAGCAGAGGAGGCGTTGATAGCCTTCCAGGCCCGCAACGAGGCGGTGATCATCCAGGCCCAACTGAATTCAAAGAAGCAGTCTCAGAGCGAGTATCTATCGGCCCAGCGGGCCATCGTTCGGATCATTCAGGATGCCCAAAGTCTCCGGGAGCAGCTGTCAGCCCGGCCGGCCGGAGAGCAGGTCTCGCTGGGGGATGATTTGACCACCCTCTTCTTGGAGATCCAGGCTTTTAACACCCGGACGGCGACGCCCATTCAGCTTCAGGTCGCGGGTTCTGAGTCGCTTTCGGGCAAGACGGTGGGCGAGGTCCGGGCTTTTCTGGACGATCTAGTACGTACATTGGAGAACAAATCTGCAGAAATTCAGAAGGACCTGGATGCTCTGAAGCCGGAGATCCTGAGCCTGCAGCGCTCCCTCCAGGAGGTTAATACCGAGAAGGAGCGTCTCAGCCGCGCGAAGGAAGTGGCGCGGGAGACCTATATGGCCCTGGCCCGTAAGGTCGAGGAGGCCCGCATCGCCGCTCAGGATACCACGGGGGAGGTCCGCTTGGCCAGCACCGCGGCCGTGCCCGAGAGGCCGGTGAGCCCTCGTAAGCTGTTGAACACCTTGGTGGCGGGAGTGTTGGGTCTGATGGTGGGCATCTTTGGGGCCTTTGTGGTAGAATACTTCTCGGAACCCCTCCCGGTGGCGACGCCCAGGGCTTCGGAGTCAGAGGCAAGGGGGAGGTTAGAGCAGACTGTGGCGGAAGTGGCCTCCCCAGGGGAGTAGGAGAGGGCAACGGTTTGCCGTGAGAAAGGGACCGTCGGACGGCGCCCCAATGGCCGGGGGTAAGGGGTGGTTCCTGCCCCAAGGGGAAGAGCATCATGGCGATTTTGGAGAGGCTGAAGCTCCGGCTGGCGGAGGCTTTTGAAGAGCACCAAGCGGCGATCTTGGCTGAGGTGATCGCAGAGGCCTATGATGGCTTGGTGAAGGCGAGCGACTTCAACGCGCTCAAGGAGATCGTCCGGGACCTGGCCGAGGCCCAACGGGATTTGGCCGAGGCTCAGCGGGCGAGCGAGGTGCGGCTGACGCGGCTGGAGGAGACGGTCGCAGAGCTGGCCGAGGCTCAGCGGGCGAGCGAGGTGCGGCTGACGCGGCTGGAGGAGACGGTCGCGGGGCTGGCCGAGGCGCAGCGGGCGAGCGAGGCGCGGCTGACGCGGCTGGAGGAGACGGTTGCGGGGCTGGCCGAGGCGCAGCGGGCGAGCGAGGCGCGGCTGACGCGGCTGGAGGAGACGGTCGCAGGGCTGGCCGAGGCGCAGCGGGCGAGTGAGGCGCGGCTGACCCGGCTGGAGGAGACGGTCGCAGAGCTGGCCGAGGCGCAGCGGGCGAGTGAGGCGCGGCTGATGCGGCTGGAGGAGACGGTCGCAGAGCTGGCCGAGGCCCAGCGCCGGACGGAGGAGTCGCTCCAAAAGCTCATCGAAGACCACCAGGAAACGCGGCGGCAGTTGGGAGGGCTGGCGATGGCCGTGGGGTACGGTCTGGAGAATCAGGCCTATCGGGCTCTCCCTCAACTGCTGGCCCGGGACTTCGGGATCGAAGTCAAGGGGCGGTTGCTGCGGCGGTACGTGAAGGATCGGGAAGGACGGGACGTTGAGGTCAACATCATCGGCGAAGCTCTTCGGAACGGCGAGCGGATCGTTATCGTGGGGGAGGGGAAGAGCCAGCTTTCCAAAAATGGGGTGGATGATTTCGTCCGAAAGAAGTTGAAGCGGCTAGAGGGAGTTCTGGGGCCGATCTTTCCCGTGCTGGTCACCCATATGATCAGCGACCCCGATGTGGAGGAGTACGCTCGGGAGCGGGGGATCGCGTTGTACTACTCCTACGACTTTTGAGGTGTTGTCGCCCTCCTGCAGGTCACGCGGTTCTCGGCGACAGCTACGGCTTATCGGCGGTTGCCCGTGACGCGCTTCAGGCCGTGGGGGGAACCTGCGGGGGGGTTCCTGGGAGAGGTGAGGAGCGAACCCCGATGCCGATGAAGGGAGGCGAGGATGCCCGACCGCCGGCTGCTCTGGTTGCCGGTGGCCCTTTTGATGGGCGGGGCGCTGGCGGTGGTCCTGGGATCTGTGTTGGCGCGGGCCTCCCAGGCCGTTCACCTGCTGAGCCCGGCTATCGCGCCGGGCGATGTGGTCATCAACGAAGTGGCCTGGATGGGCACGACGGCCAGTGCCGCCGACGAGTGGATCGAGCTCTACAACACCACCGATCAGGCCATTACTCTGACCGGGTGGACGCTTTACTCCAGCGATGGCGGTCCCAACATCGCCCTGGGCGGGGTGATCCCGGCCCACGGCTACTATCTGATCGAGCGTACCGATGACAGCGCGGTTTCCAATGTTCCCGCGGACTGGACGGGCAGCTTTGGCAGTGGCCTCTCCAACGCGGGTGAGATCCTGACCCTGACCGCGCCGGGAAACATCGTGGTGGATACGGCCAACGGTGATGGGGGAGCGTGGCCGGCCGGTACCAGCAGCCCCCGCGCCACGATGGAGCGGATAGATCCGACGGCCCCCGATGCCGATGAGAACTGGGGCACAAACACCGGCCTGATCCGCAATGGGCTGAATGCCAACGGGGGACCTATCACCGGGACACCCAAGGCGCGGAACTCCCGCTTCTGGCCCGATTTGGTTGTGGAGAAGAGGGGGCCGGCTACCGTCCAGCCGGGCGGGGAGATCACTTACTCCCTGAGCGTCCATAACGGCGGTCCGATGACGGCCTCGACGGTCTACCTGACCGACCGCCTGCCGGCCGCAGTGGGGTTCGTGACGTATACGGGAGAGGGACTCTTTCAGCAAGTGGCTCCAGATACATTGGTCTGGACCTTGGGGGCGATGGAGCCGGGCGGTAGGCGGATCATCACCCTTACGGGCCGAGTGGCTTTCACCGTTTCGGGCACCCTGGTTAATCACCTCCAGGCCACGATGCCGGGGACGGAGACCATAGTGGGCAACAACGTCGCCCAATGGGAGAGTTCAGTGGTGGCGGGTGGAACCCAGGGAGCGCAGGTGAAGATTGCGGCCCTTCTCTACGACGGGTATGTGGCCAGCGATTCCGACGAAGCCCTGCAGATCGTTAACACCGGAGATGTGACCATCACGCTGGCGGGCTGGCAGATTGGCAAGGAAGGGAGTGCGTCTCGGGTGAGCTTCACCCTGACGCTCCCGCCGGGGGCCTTCTGCTGGATAGCTCGAGATCGTGCGGCCTTTCGTGTCAGCTTTGGCTTCTCGCCTGATGTGGGGCCGGGGGACTGGCAGGGCTCCTGGCCGGTCTTCGCCAACGACGGCGATGCTGTCTTTCTCCTCAATGCCCAAGGTTCGGTTACCGACACCCTGGTCTACGGTGCCGGGCCGACGACGGTGGCCGGGTGGTCGGGGGAGGCCATACAGCCCTATGGTTTGACCGGGGAAACAGGGCAGCTTCTCTACCGCAAGCTGGACGAGGCCACGGGGTTGCCGGTGCCAGACACGGGCACGGCGAAAGACTGGGCCCAGGACCCTGGCGACCTCTGGCTGGGGCGGCGGGTGCGCTACCCCGGCTGGGACCTCGGGCGCTTCTTCTTCCCCTTAATCGTGACCGAGACGGCGACGATCACCGTCGCCATCGCCCCGGACACCAGCTTTGCGGTGGTCAGCGCGGCCCTGGCCTCGGCTCAGAGCAGTCTGGAGATCGCCTCTTATACCTTCGAGAACCCGATGCTGGGCCGGGTGTTGAGCGACCGGGCTGCCTCCGGCGTCGAGGTCCGGCTCCTGCTGGAGGGCGGCCCGGTGGGAGGGGTCCAAGACGCCGAGCGGTGGGTCTGCCAGCAGCTGGAGCAAGCCGGCGGCGGGAAGAGCCATTGCTGGTTTATGGACAACGGCCAGGGCGTTGCCGATGCCCACGCCCGCTACCAGAACCACCATGCCAAGTACGCCATCATTGACGGCCGGCGGCTGCTCATCGGCACGGAGAACTTCGGGCCTGGGGGCATGCCCTTTGACGACAAGAGCGACGGCACGGTGGGCAATCGGGGGGTCATCTTGCTCATCGAAGGGGCTCCGTCGCTCGTAGGCCGGATGCAGCAACTCTTCGGGGCCGATTTGGATCTGGCCCATCAGGACATCTTCACCTGGACAGCGGGCCACGCGGTCTACGGCAGTCCGCCGGTTGGCTACCGTCCTATCACCGCCTCAGGTGGTACGACCTACACCCTCCACTTCACATCCCCCTTCGTCGTTCAAGGGACCTTCCCCTTTCAACTCCACACGGCTCCTGAAAGCGGGCTGAGGCGTTCCGATGGCCTGTTCGCCTTGCTGGCCCAGGCCGGCTCGGGGGACGTGGTACGGGTGGAACAGCTCTACGAGCATCGGACCTGGGGAGAGGCGCCCAATCTCCGCTTGCAAGCTTACATCTCGGCGGCCTTGCGTGGGGCCGACGTCCGCCTGCTGTTGAACCAGGGGACCTTCGGGGCCGGAGGGGTGAGCCTGGACAACCTGAGCACCGTCACCTACGTGAACCGGCTGGCAGCCGAGAAGGGGCTGACGTTGGTGGCCCGTCTGGGGGATCCAACCGCCTGGGGGATCCACAACAAGATGGTACTGGCCCGGATCGGTGGGCGAGGGTACCTCTTCCTGGGCAGTCTCAACGGCAGCGAGGTCTCGTACAAAGCTAATCGCGAAGTGGGGCTCCTCATTCAATCGGATGCCCTCTACGAGTACTTGGTGCGGCTCTTCGACCTGGACTGGCAGCTTTCCTCTCCTGTCTTCCTGCCGCTGGTGGTGCGTGATTACACAGCGCCGGCCGACTACCCTCTCATCAGTGAGGTGGTTTACGACGGAGTGGGGCTGGACCCCTACGGCGAGTGGGTGGAGCTCCACAATCCGACGGGGGAGGACTGGGACCTGTCTGGCTGGTATCTGGGGGATGCCGTGGCGGTGGGGGAGTACGGCAGTGGCCTCTACCGCTTCCCGACGGGGACGGTGCTGCCGGCCGGTGGCTACCTGGTCGTCGGTGGGCAGGCCAACTCGCTGGACTTCGTTCCAGACCTGGAGCTCCTGATTGACCCCAACCTGGACGATCCGACGGTGCCCAACATGGTGCCGGCGGGCTCGTGGGAGGGGTTTGGCTTTGCCCTGGGCAATGGCGGGGATGAGGTCCTGCTGTTGGATGCGGCGGGTCAGCCGGTAGACGTCCTCGTCTACGGCGATGGCAGCTATTCCGGTGTGATCCCCCATCCCGGAGGGGTGGCCGCGCCGGGGCATTCCTTGGAGCGCCGGCCGCCTGGTGTAGATACCGATGACTGCTCGCGGGACTTCGTTGAGCGTTACGATCCCACGCCGGGAAGAGGGCCGTGATGGGGTTCCTCCCCTCTCCTGGAGGGAGAGGGGTCGGGGGTGGGGCTGTAGCTGATGGCGGTGATTACCCATAAGCGGGCGAGAGAGTGGTCCGTAGCGGGCCGTCCACGAATTTCTCACGAATGCACGAATGAGGCGGTCCTTCATTCGTATATTCGTGCCTCATTCGTGGACGGCTAGTCTCCCTATCTCCAAAGGTACGGGGAATCACCGCAGCTGATGGCTCTTGACGGGAGGGCTGTGAATCGAGTATAATCCCTGCCGTTCAGGCTTCTGGCAGGCAGAGAGGTGGGAGGGGGGTTAAACGAAGTGGGGATCTCAGAACGACTGACGACCAGGCTGTTGGAAGTGTTTGAGGAGCGCCAGGCCAAGGTGCTGGCCGAGGTGATCACGGAGGCCTACGACGGCTTGGTGAAGGTGAGTGATTTCAACGAGCTCAAGGAGATCGTCCGGGACCTGGCCGAGGCCCAACGGGCCAGCGAGGCGCGGCTGACGCGGCTGGAGGAGACGGTCGCGGACCTGATCGAGGCCCAACGGGCCAGCGAGGCGCGGCTGACGCGGCTGGAGAAGACGGTCGCGGACCTGATCGAGGCCCAACGGGCCAGCGAGGCACGGCTGACACGGCTGGAGGAGACGGTCGCAGAACTGGCCGAGGCGCAGCGCCGGACGGAGGAGTCGCTCCAGAAACTCATCGAAGAACACCGGGAGACGCGGCGGCAGTTGGGGGGGCTGGCGATGACGGTGGGATACGGCCTGGAAGACCGGGCCTACCAGGCGCTTCCCCGGCTGCTGGCGCGAGACTTTGGGATCGAAGTTCGGGAACGGCTGCACCGCCGATACGTCAAGGACCGAAAGGGCGAGTACATTGAGGTCAACATCGTCGGTGAAGCGGTCCGAGATGGGGAGCGGATCGTCATCGTGGGGGAGGGGAAGAGCCAGCTTTCCCGGAACGACGTGGACAACTTCATCCGCAAGAAGCTCAATCGTCTGGAAGGAGTGTTTGAGCGCATCTTCCCCCTGCTGGTGACCTATATGATCAGCAGTCCCGACGTGGAGGACTACGCCCGGGAGCAGGGGATCGTGCTGTACTACTCCTACGACTTCTACCCGGAGGGAGGGGGGTGAGCACTGCTGTGGGCGGTGAGTCGCATCGGGAGTGCCGGGGTCGTTTCTGGAGGACCGCCCCTTTCACGACATTGACGTGGGGGTGTACGTAGCAACGGCGGACGAACGAAAAGCGAGTTCGCTGGCGTTGGACCTGGCGATCGCCCTCGAAGGCGATCTGGCAAGACAAAGGGAGGCGGAAGGAGAACCTGGGGAGTCCTATCGCTTCCCTGTGGACGTTCAGGTGCTGAACTGGACGCCGGTAAGCTTCAGCTATTACGTGTTGCGGGGACGGTTGCTCTTCTGCCGGGACGAGGCCATACGTGTGCAATGGGCCGAGCGGATCCTCGCTCGCTACCTGGACCTGAAACCGCTGCGACACAGAGCGCTGAAAGAGGCTATGACCTCATGGCGCTGAACCGGGAACTGATCGAAGGCCGGTTTCAGGATATCCGGTGGTCCCTGGAGCGACTGGAACAGGTGAGGGCATTATCCAAGGCAGTGTGAGGGCTGCCAATCGTCCGAGGGGAGAAGAGGGAACCTTGGCTCCGACAGATAGGATTCGGATCACTGAAGCTGATTTGCATCCTCATCTGAGGGCGCGTATGCGCCAACGGGGCATCACCCGTGCGGAGATTGAACACACTTTGAACGAAGGTTGGGAAGCCACCGATGCCAAGTCGGGCACATTGGGTAAGGTGTTTGTATTCCCTTACGAGGAAGAATGGGAAGGCCAGTTCTATGAAGAAAAGGAAGTCACGGTATACTACAAGCTGACGCCGGAAGGTGTTGTGCTTCTGACGGCAATAGCCAGATACGGCAGCGGCTTTCCAAGGAGAGGATGGAAATGAAGATAGAGTATGACCCGATCCGAGATTTGCTTTACATCTGGTTCGGTGTTCCGGGGGAGAGAGCGGCCAAGACGGAGACGGTGGTGCCCGGTGTGTACGCTGATTTTGACAGACAGGGAAAGTTGCTCGGTCTCGAAGTGTTGGATGCCTCAGAGGTGTTGCGACACAAGGTCCAGTTTGAGGTCGAGCTGGCCCCTTCCCCTATTACAACTACCTCTGTTTGACGTGATGACCCGGTGTTATCCCTTCTGCTGACCTTGCCGGCTTGTCGCTTGCTGCAGGCGAGGCACAGCGGAGTGAGAGCGGCCGGGCCGCAAAGCCTGGGAGTGCCTGGAAACGCAAGGCATATGAGAGAAGCCCTGTTCGATTGCGCAAAGAAAAGGCGTGAAAAGATTCTGACTGCCCTGGGAAAGGCGCTGGCGGCGTGGCCGGAGGTGACCTTTGCCTATGCCTATGGGTCGTTTCTGGAGGACCGCCCCTTTCACGACATTGACGTGGGGGTGTACGTAGCAACGGCGGACGAGCGAAAAGCGAGCTCGCTGGCGTTGGACCTGGCGATCGCCCTCGAAGCCGATCTGGCAAGACAAAGTGAGGCGGGAGGAGAACCTGGGGAGTCCTATCGCTTCCCCGTGGACGTTCGTGTGCTGAACGGGGCGCCGGTGAGCTTCGGCTATCACGTGTTGCGGGGACGGTTGCTCTTCTGCCGGGACGAGGCCATACGTGTGCAATGGGCCGAGCGGATCCTCGCTCGCTACCTGGACCTGAAACCGCTGCGGCACAGAGCGCTGAAGGAGGCCATGACCTCATGGCGCTGAACCGGGAACTGATCGAAAGCCGGTTTCAGGATATCCGGCAGTCCCTGGAGCGACTGGAACGGATGAGGACATTATCCAGGGAGGCGTTCCTTGAACTCGTGCATGCTATCAGCAGACTGTTACGACCATATCGAGTGGTGGACGCTATGGGCGAACCATTGGAGGGACCGGTACGAGCAGAACAAACGGGACCGCGAGTGCCCCACGGAAACGTGCCCGACCTCTCAGTCCTGAAGCAGGTGTTTCAACGGTATGATGAGATCGCGGCCGTGTATCTGTTTGGTTCCCACGCTGCAGGTCGTGCACGCCGAGAAAGTGACTTGGACCTGGCGATTTTGCCCCGCCGACGGGGGGCCCTCAGGAATCGCAGAGTAGATATCCTTGCCGACCTGGCCTGCCACGGCTTCTGCGAGGTTGATCTGGTCTTTTTGGACACCGATGACATTGTCCTCAAATATGAGGCCGTTCGCCACAATCGGTTGGTCTATCAGGCAGAGGATTTTGACCGAGGGGCGTTCTACTCCAAGGTGGTGCGACAGTATTTGGACTTTCTCCCCTACCTGGACGTGCAGCGCAGGGCTTACAAGAAAAGGATCTTGAATGGTCAGAGTTGAGGTCATCCGTAAGCGGTTGAATAAACTGGATGAGTATCTGGACATCCTGCATACCCTCCAGAGGTACAGTTTCGAGGAATTTATCAGCAGTCCGGAGCGGTACGGCAGTGCGGAGCGGTTTCTTCAGCTAGCAATTGAGGCGGTCACAGACATCGGTGGGCATGTCATAGCAGATCTCTCTTTAGGCGTGGTCAACTGGTACAGCGACATCCCGACCATCTTGGCGGAGCGTGGGTACATTTCCCCCGAGTTAAAGGAGAAGTGGGTTCGGATGATTGGGTTCCGCAACACATTGGTTCACGATTACCTTGACATTGACCACCGGATCGTATACGAGGCTTTACAAACAGGACTGGTGGATCTCAAGGCTCTGCGACGGGCTTTAGCTCAGTTCCTCGATTGAGTGGTTCAAAAGCCTCCAGGATTGCAGGAAGCTCGTGGCCGAGGAGGTTCTTTACCGGGTGCGGATAGGTGCTTATCGAATCGCTTGAGCGTGACCAAAAGCCGTTGAATCACTGAGCAACTGAAAGAGATGAACGCACTGAGGAGTTATGCACCCTCTCCCCGCCGTTGGGTCACGGCCTTGCCGACGACCTGGGCCGCACTGCACAAGGCTCAGTGTCTTCATCTCCCTCAGTGCTTCAGTGATTCTGGGGGCTTTTGGACCGAGCGTGACCGGAGGCTGTTGGGGTAAAGATGCAGGGGCGTTGCGCTTCTATACCCATCTTCCCGGCATTGTTCCTGCTCATCCTAGGTTTTCGGCTCGCCCCTCGTGCTCTGGCGCTGTACCATCGGGAACAGGGCGGGCGCCTTCTGATCCGGGCTCTGCTGGTGGAGGACCGTCAGGCCGATAGGTACGAAGGTTTGTTGTTCCCCGAGCCCCTGGCTGAGCCTCGAGCACGGAGTTTGGTTGAAGTCGCTCATCGGCGTTTTCTGGCGGCTACCGTTGCCGATCCCACCGGCGCGCGTGCCCACCTCTGGTCGGGTCGAGCGGCATGGATGCTGGGGAATTCGGAAGAGGCTGTTGAAGCGCTCTCGACGTATGTCCGTTTGCAGCCCAATGATCCCGATGGATGGTGGGAGCTGGGGCTGATCTACGGTCGGTTGGATCAGCAGGTGCGCCAGGCCCTTTATTGGGCGCTGATCCCAGACCCCGGTGATACAGCCGAGATCGTCCTGCTGGGAGCAGCCAACTTGGTAACGGCGACGTTGTCCACAGCCGATGTGGAGACGCCGGAGACACCGGTGAAGACGCCCTACTGTGGGCGGGGGGAGGTGCCGCGTTCTTGTTTCGTCGCGCCGGCCATGTGGGAGATGTCGGATGCCTCTGCTGCCCAGCCGGCGGGTTGGTGGCTTCCGGAGGAACCGGTCCGTCGGTCGGTCCTCTTTATGCACCCGCCGTCGCGGGCTACCTTCACCGTGACGCTGCCGGTGACCCCGACGGCCTTGGTCTTCTGGGTGGGGATGGACCCGGCGGCGTGGGAGCGGCTGGGGGATGGCGCTGTGTACCGGGTCCGGGTGAACGGGGAGGTGGCCTTCGACCGCGTATTGACGGCAACGGAGGCACGGCAGGGCTGGTGGCCGGGGCAGGTGGACCTGAGCCCGTGGGCCGGGCAGACGGTCCGGCTGACGTTGGAGACCGACCCCGGCCCGGCCGGTGACGCGCAGGGGGATTGGGCCGGGTGGGGGGAGGTGCGGTTGGTGGACGCTGGAGCGGCGGATGTGGCGCTGGCGGATCTGATCCGCCGGGCAGCAATGGTCTGGCGGGCGGGGGGGATCACGGCACGGCAATTGATCGAAGCGGGGGAGGCAGCCCGGAAGGCGGGGCGGTACGAGGAGGCGTTGGGGTGGTATCAGCGGGCGGCGTGGATGGAGCTGGGGTTGCAGAGCACGTATTTTTATCTCTGCTCTCTGGTCTTAGAGGTTCTTAAAGATCAAGAACGCGCTATGGCTGATTTGGGGCAAGCCGTTATTTTAGATACCGGATGGCTCGATCAGGGAATGCGTTTTGATGCGTGGTATAGGTGGGGGAAGTGGCTGTACTCTCAACAGAGGTCAGCAGAAGCGGAAATCGCTCTACAGAGAGCTGTTGAAATTTATTCCGAGTATCTTGAGGGAAGCGAAGACTTAAAACCATTGCTCTCTGAGGCTTATCGTTTTCTCGGTCTTACCCAGTGGGCTCAGCAGAGGATGGACCTTGCTGTATACAACCTGCGTTTGGCAGTTCACTGGAATGACCAAAATCTCTGGGCACATATTCACCTTGGAAAAACTTTGTACTTACAAGATCGGAAACAAGTTGAAGAGACGGAGAAAGAGTTTGCTTATGCCCTGGATCTTCGTCCAGACGATGTTAGCCTTTGGGTGAATTTGATTCAATTCTGGCGTTGGGTAGATGAAGACAGCCGAGCTAAGAGCCTGTGTAATCAGGCTAAAGAACGTATCGGCCCTGATATGCAATTAAAGAAGGTCTGCTCTCTGCCATGAATGATTATTCCAACCCCGCGACGTATTGGGAAACCAGGTTGGCTGCCCGGTTTGATCTGGCCGGTGCAGGGTATGCCACTCTAGGCCCACGTTACAATGCCCGAATGTACCAGGCGCGATTGGATGCTCTGGAGCGAGCACTGGCTGCAGTGAACCGCTCACTGAAGGGGACACGGGTTTTGGAAGTGGGATGCGGCACTGGATTCTATACTGATTACTGTGCCCGGCAGGGGGTTGCAGATTATGTTGGCTTGGACATCACCGAGGTCAGTGTGGTGACCCTCCGCCAGCGGTATCCTAAGTTTACGTTCCTTCAGGCTGATGTGACAAACGGAACTCTCAACCTGGAGATGGCGTTTGGCATTGTCTTGGCTGCAGATGTACTATTTCACATTGTGGATGAAAAGGCTTTTTGCATTGCTATGCAGAACATTTGCCGTTGGGTGGAACCCAAAGGGTTGCTCATCCTGTCAGATGTTTTTCCCCCGGTCACGGTTCGGACAGCTTTGCACTGTCGTCATTATGCTCTTAATAAATATGAGCAACTCCTTGCTGCCCAGGGGCTGAGTGTCGCACATATTGAACCAATCTTTGCTATCTTACATCCTCCACCGCTGATTCTAGGCACTTCTTTTGTATGGCGGGCCTATGCTTGGCTGTGGCGATATGGTTGGCGTCTGGCGAGATGGTCACTTGCAGATTGGGCTCTTCCAACAACATTGGGCTGGCTAGACGAGCATTTCTTTCTCCCTCGGTTTGGCTTACACGCTCCAAATAGTAAGTGGTTGTTGGCGGTAAAGCATTGATGATAGGCAAAGTATTGAAAGCCAACCTGGCCTACGCTATCGGTAGTGTTGCTAATAGTGCTGCACTTTTTCTCCTTATCCCTTACTTGGTCAATGCCTTGACCCCAGAGGAGTACGGTGCTTGGTCGCTGTTTGAGATAGGGACATTATTTTTGAAGTGGCTTATACTGGCTGGCCTGGACATTGGGCTGATGCGAGGATATTGGTATCGGGAAGGTGAGGAGGAGCGTGCCCGACTGGTAGGTACGGCGCTGATTGCCGTGGTGATGTGGGGGGGGGGGCTGATTGGGCTGTTGGGAGCAGTCCTTTTCGTAAAAGGGAGGAGTTGGGATTTCCCTGGAGCGCCGTACACGTTGGAATTGACGTTAGTGATAGGCCTGCTAGAGGCAGTGTTTGCTCTTTTGCTCACGGTCTTCCGTATTCGCGAAGAAGCCTTCACTTTCGTGGCCCTTTCTGTCGAGCGGATGGTGGGATTTCTGGGCCTCTCTATTGGCTTGGTTCAGGCTGGAGGCGGGCTGGCAGGAGCACTGGCAGGACGGCTGTTGGCTGGTGCCCTGAGCCTCGGCGCGGCTGTAGCGCTGGGACGACGTTATCTTATCTTAAAACCGGACTGGACCGGACTGCGACGGATGGCTCGTTATGGGTTGCCGCTCCTGCCCACCAATCTTGCATCTTATGTGCTCTTCGCCTCTGATCGCTATGTTCTGCAGCATTTCTCTACGTTGGAGATGGTAGGCATCTACTCATTCGCCTATAAAATTGCTACTACCCTGGACATTTTGATCACCAGGCCCTTTGCATTAGATTGGGCACCACGACGTTTCAAGATCGCTCGCTCCGACGACGCGCCCCAGAGGTATGCTCATGTTCTGATCCTTTATTTGTTTGCCGGTCTCCTTTTTGCGCTTTTGGTAGTGGCTATTACCCCTACTATATATACTTGGATTGCTCCCCCCCTCTATCGTCAGGGTATGTCGGTGGTGCCGATCATCCTGGCTGCGTACCTGGTTTATGGGTTGGGGTATCCGCTTAACGTGGGGATTATGCTTCGAGACAAAACAGAGTATGCGCCCCTTATTGGTGGGGTTGCAGCGGCTCTGTGCCTGGGGCTGAACTTCTGGTGGATCCCTCGCTATGGGATGATGGGGGCAGCCTGGGCAACCTTGCTGGCCTATGCAGTGAGGACGGGGGGGCTCGCCTGGGTCTCCTTGCGGTTGTATCCGGTGCCGTATTCACTTCGTTCCGTTCTTCTGGTCGGCCTGGGGGCTTTGCTTGGTTATGGGGGAGTGGTGGGAGTGGAGAAGATTATGTCGGGTGATGAAATACTTGGGCTGCCCATCAAACTGGGTTGGGTGTTGCTGGTCTTCGCCACTGTTGCTTACGGACTTTTGCGCCAGGCTATGCTCCCAGCAGCATTCTGGCGAGGTCGGAGAGAGGGGGCGGGCCCACCACGATGATCCGGTTCCTGTTATTTCTCCTCTTCCTGACATCTACTATTCACTATCGGATTGAACTGGGTTTGTTCAGTTTTGCCCTGGTGGAGCCGGTAGCCCTGCTGGTCTCTGGGGTTTTGCTTCTGTACCAATTGGGCGTTCGACGGCGGTTGGCTATTCGTAAAGACCCGTTGCTCTATTTCTTTGTAGGGATAACGCTTTGGGCTGCCTTGATTCGCCCTTGGGCGTCCGATTGGCAACATGGTTTGAGCGATGTGCGAGATTGGTTCATCCCTGTACTCTCGTTCGTCGCTTTAATCTTTTCGATTCGATGCAATTGGCGACAGTGGCTCGTTTTATTCGTTTTTCTAGCAGTCATCAATGCGAGCGTAGGAATTTATCAGCACCTGACAAACACTTTCAGGCCTTTCGCTGCTGAACTGGCTGCTTACAAAACCGGTTTCTTGCTTTCTCCTGACAGATCACGGCTGGCAATCGCTTCTCCCGCCATCGGCTTCTTTTCCCATCCTAATGGGTTTGCGATGTATCTCTTCCTGGCATTGTTGACCGCTCTGGGATGGCCGGTGAAAGGCCGGCAACACTGGGTGAAGGTGCCTGTGATATTATTACTCTCTGTAGCACTTTTCTGGACTTATGCCAAAGCGAGCCTGCTGGTGATGCTCTTTTCCATAGTAGGGTTTGAATTTGCCCGTCGCATGAAATCCTGGGGACAGTTCCTGGTTGTAAGCGCGGGATTGGTTTTGTGTGGGGGAACGATTACCTGGTTTATCTCACGGCAAGTGCCACCTGCTTATCTCGCAACGTTCTGGTGGAGGGTCAATCTGTGGCAAACGGCTCTTAGGGTGATTCGAGATAGCCCTGGGGTTCTGCTGGTGGGAAACGGGATGGAGATGTTCGCGGCCCAGGCAATCTACCCACAACCACATAATCTCTATCTCTACCTGCTGCTTGTCTATGGCCTGCCTGGATTGGGATTGGTGTTGGGCATAGCCTGGTATCTGCTGAGATGCGGGTGGGTAGCTCATCGGCGCCGGTTATTTCGCCAAGAGCCCCTTTTGGGTGCGCTTTGGATAGGGTTGATGGGCTATTTCGCTATTGGTTTGGTGGAATCCAATCTAATGGGGATTGGGAGCCGAATGGTGTTTTTAACGGTGGCTGCTTGTTTCGTTGGCCTGTGGCACGAGGTACGCATAGACTCTAAAGTGGCCATTGTGAGCGAAGGAAACATCGCCAATGCAAGAGGAACGATTACACGTTCTGTTTCTCTCTGAACTCTTTCCTAATCCTGCTTGGCCAGCCTTCGGCATTTTTGTAGAGCGTCAGGCATATCATCTGCTGCCATATTGCGACGTGACTGTGATGGCGCCTGTGCGGGTCTTCCCACACCTGCGCCTCTGGAAACACGTCTTTGCCTTCAAACGCTTTCGGGCTGAATGGCGAAGGTGGAGGGCGGACCTGGCACGGATTCCATTACAGGGCGAAGTTAACGGGATTCCGGTTTTCTACCCGCGCTATACGTCACCGCCCAGGCAAGGGTTTCATGGCCTGTGGGGTTTCTTTGCCTATCCTTTCCTGCGACGTTGGTTAATAGCGTTGCACAGGCAATACCATTTTGATCTAGTTCACGCCCACTACGCCAGTCCGTGCGGTGTGATCGCCCTGCTGGCCCGCCGCTGGATGGGCGTGCCGATTGTGCTGAGCATCCATGGGGCCGATGTGACCTACACGGCAAAGCAAAACCCTATCAGCGCCGCTGTCATCCGTTGGGTGTTTCGCAACGTGGATGTAATTATAGCTAACAGTACTTGGACAGCCCGTCAGATCGTGCGCTATGGGGGAAGAGATTCTAAGAAGGTGCAGATTGTACGCTTGGGAGGGAATGCACCAAAGGAGATCCCTAAGACGATTCCTTCTCCGCAAGATGGTGTTGTGTCCTTGCTTTCGGTAGGTTATCTGGAAGAACGCAAGGGGCACGCTTATGTGCTACGGGCTATTAAACAATTGCGGGATGAGGGATATAATCTTCGCTATGTGATTGTGGGGGAAGGCTCTCAGCGAGAACTATTGGAGACCGTGGCTGAAGCATTGGGTATAGCTGATATTGTTTCCTTTGAAGGGTATAAACCGCACTCGGAAGTCTGGCCCTATTTTGCTGAATGCGATATTTTCGTTTTGCCGAGTTGGAATGAGGCATTTGGAATTGTCTACATTGAGGCATTGAGTCTGGGCAAGCCGGTTATAGGCTGTGAAGGGGAAGGAGGACCAGAGGATCTGAAGGCTTTAGGAGATTGCATCGAGTTAGTGAAACCACGCGATGTGGGGAGCTTATTGGGGGCGCTAAAGCGGTTGATCAGTGATCCAGAGCGACGGGCCCAAATGGGACGGGTGGGCCGTGAAATCGTGCGGCGGTATTTCACTTGGGAGGCCAATGCCGCTGAAACATATTTAACCTATCAGCGAGTGTTGGACAATGTTAATATGTAGAAGGCAAAGATTTCTGTGTTTTCTGCATTCCTTTCTATTGGAAAGGATCGTCAATCCTGGGAGATGGTATTTTCCCTTGAAGGTAGTTGATAGATTCTTGCGGGCGATAGGATGGTGCTACTACGTAGAAACAGGCTGTGGACTTAAGTTTTTAGGCAAGGGGTTGAGCTCAGATCATCTTGATAGCTACGTTATAGGGACGTACAGCTTCTCGGGCCTTGGCTGTTCTTTTGATGAATTTGTAATAAACCCAGACTTTCTAGTGGATGCCTACTCTCTCGCTGGCACTCCTATTACTCGCTCGCCTCATTATTTTCTCATTGATGTTATGAGTCGGGGGGGAGAACTGTTAGATACGGAGTATGTATATCGGTTTGAGCGGGGTATCCTAGATCTTCGAAGAGGCGAACCGATCAACCAAGATTTCCTCATAACTCACTACCAAAAACGGCTAGAACAGATGCGATGCCATAACCTGCCTACTGTGAAAGCATTCCTGGTAGAGCGAAATGGGCAGCGAGCCTTTATTATAGGCGATGGGAAACACAGGCTGGCAATGGCTGCGTACTTCGGCTATCGAACTGGTCTTCGCATTTCCTTGTTGGACTATGGTGTTTATAAGGAGCCTTTCTTTCAGCAGCTCTATCACCGAGTTATGAGGCAACCAAAGTTGTACACCAGGAATCTTCAACTGCTGGAGGTATTTTATGGGTTCTCTTGAGTCTCTTATCCGATCAATTGAGGCAGAGCCCCTTGAGTCATCAGGCCACGTCTATCATCCCATTCCTTTTGATAACTTTAAGCACTTGAGATCGGCTACTCATCCAAGGGCTGCTTACCGCAAGTATAACTTGATCCAATCGGCATTGCCCTTTGAAGATCTTAAAGGAAAGAAAGTTCTGGATATTGGAGCCAACGCTGGCTTCTTCTCTTACAAATTCGCTCAACTTGGAGCTCACGTAGATGCCATTGAACCACATCGGCGATACTATGAGCTTGGACTACAGGTTACGGCGTGCTACGGTATTGATGTCAGTTGGTACAACCAGAGCATAGATATTGAGTTCTTGCGGGGAAGAAGGTACAACATAGCGCTTATGTTGAGTGTCTTTCAATGGATGTCCAAAGGCAATTCTGAGCTCGACAGAGCGAAGCTGATCTTACGCGAAATATCGAAAAGGGCGGATTATCTCTTCTTTGAGTTGGGATGCAATTGGGGAAGTTCCGCCATTGAAGTGAAGGAGCCCGCACTTCGCTGGATCTTTGGATTGTTGAAAGAGAATACGGTGTATTCAGGGATTTGGTATTTAGGGACGACCAGACCTTGGGGGGGAATAAAGACCAGATGGCGGTTCAGAAGGTATCTCTTTTGTTGTACTGATTTAGCTGTTCATCTGAATACATGGCAGCGTTTAGTGACTCGATTGATCCACAAGTAGTGACACACGTACTGCACGGTTGTTTCTGGGCTGATTGCCAGCTTGCTGCTGTTCCAATGCTTTTCAACCCTTGATATATGGTAGTGATTGTTTCTTTTTCTTTGTCGTTGTCACTGCGCAATCAGAGGCATTGAAAATGCGTCTTTATCTTCTTGATAAATTTGTGTGTCCACGATGCGGGCATTTCCCACTTGACTTTGAAGTTAAGAGTTGGGGAGAAGCCACATCATTCGCAACTCACAAACGGCCCTGTGAGAGATACTGTGGATTTGAACGGAACTTACTGAATACCGACGAGCAGCCACCTTGCTCAAAATGTCTCTCTCAGCAGGTATTGACGGGTACTCTTTCCTGTAGCCAATGTGGGGATACCTATCCGGTCATTGATGGTATCCCACATTTGTTGATAGAACATGGAGGAGAAAAATCCAAGAAGTGGGTTGAAGAGGAAAGAGCGTGGTGGGACAGACGTTATGCCAAATTAAGCCATACGGTTCGAATTTTGAGGCAGCACAAGGCAGAAGGTGTTCCTGGTAATAGGGATAGCGAGCGCTACCATTATCTGTTCAAGCTACTGAAAGACAGACTCAAGAGTAGCCTTATTGTGGAAATTGGAGCAGGTACATCAAGATATGTGGCTTCTTTGTTGCCACCAGCTGAGCACAGCTATTTCTATATTGGGACGGATATATCGTTGCAAGGTCTGTATCTCGGGCGACGTTTAATGCCAGAAGGAGATTTCGTATTGTGTGCGGCCGGAGCAATGCCGTTTCGTGATGGTGTGGCCGATGTGGTGCTGAGTTTAGGAGTACTTCATCATATCCCTGATTGGAAGACCAGCCTTCCACGGCTGCTTGACTTGCTTAAGGATGGTGGCCTCTTTGTGTTTGATGAAGCTATTGAAAAACCACGCATCTTAGGGCGATTCCGAAAGCAGTCCTTGACGGCGGCTATAGATAGTCCGCATGAAGGCGAAGTCGTACTGGAAGAAATGTTGAGGATTATGCAGGAGAAAGGAGAAGTGTGGTTCGTTCACACTAAAACCACCCCCGTGCGGGTCCTGTTGGTATTTCTATTTGGGAGACTGATGGAACATTCTGTGGGGCTCACGAAATTAGTGCTCGGTATTGACCAATGGGTCTTGAAAACGATGGGTAAACTGTGGGCTAGTTTTGGGCCTGGAGAAGCCCTAGGCATCTTTGAGAGAGGCAGGGAAGTTGCCCAGGATTCTCCTCGTCCATAACTTTTACCGGCAACCCGGCGGTGAATGGGCTGCTGTAAAGGCCCAGATATCCCTATTGCGTGAGCGCGGGCATGAAGTGATCGTTTACACGCGGGATAGCGCCGAAATCGAACGTTATAGATTGTGGCAGAAGGTGGCTTTCTTTCCGGCAACGGTGTTTTCCCGTCGGACTTATAGAGAGGTCCGAGATGTGATAGCCCGCGAGCGTCCTGACGTGGCGCATGTCCACAATGTCTTTCCACTGATCTCGCCCGCAGTTTATCGGGCGCTCAAAGAGAGCGGAGTGCCTATCGTCCAGACGGTGCATAACTTTCGCTTTTTGTGCCCGAACGCGCTTTTCTATACCCACGGGCGGGTTTGCGAACGTTGCAAATACGGCAATATCCTCCACGCTGTGCGGTGGAAATGTTACCGGCGGAGTTACATCCTCAGCGCCCTCTATGCATTGACCATCGGATTGCACCGCCGTTGGGGCACTTTCGGAATGATTGACCGGTTTATTGCACTTACAGGATTCACCGCCTGGAAATTGGTGGAAAGCGGCTTGGCGACGCCTGACAAGGTCTCGATATTGGGGAATTTTCTGCCCGATCCCTTGCCTGAGCCGGGATCTTTTGAAAAGCGAGAGTCATACGCGGTATACCTGGGCCGGTTGTCGCCCGAAAAGGGGGTTGAGGTTCTGTTGGAAGCTGTAGATGGGCTGCCCAATCTCAAGGTGAAGGTGGCGGGTGATGGCCCCCAGGCCGGGGCTTTACGGGAGTTGGCCCGACAGCGGGGGCTGCATCAATTGGAGTTCTTGGGGCGGGTGGTTGGAAAGGGAAAATGGGATCTGCTACGCGAGGCGATGGCAGTGGTAGTGCCGTCGGTGTGTTATGAGAACTTCCCTTTTGTAGCACTGGAGAGCCTGGCCGTGGGCACGCCGGTGGTGGTCTCTAATCTGGGGAGCTTGCCTTACATTGTAGAGGATAGTAAAAGCGGATTGCTATTTCGCCCTGGGGATGCGCAAGATTTGCGGCAAAAACTGGCTTGGTTGTCGGAACATTCCGAAAAAGCGTTGGCAATGGGGAGATATGGACGGGATAAAGTGGGGAAGCGTTTTTCGGCCCTGGCCCATTATGAAACTCTCAGGGATATCTATGCGGAGGTGGTAGCGGGATGAACGATGCCCGCCGTATGTTCAAGGCAAAATGGCAAGCCAATATGTTGATTCTATTGCTTGTCGTTGTCGTCTTTGTGCGTTACCTCGATGCGAAGGCCAGGCCAATTTTCTTTCTGGATGAGTCCGCTTACTTGGCTCGAGGGGTGGCTATTGTGGAGGAGGGCAAGGTCCCTCCACTATCTCTGAGTCCAGGTGTTTCTCTCGTTCACGCCCTCAGCTATATGTTCCTGCGACAAAATCCTATGGGGATGGATCTCTCCGGGAGAGTAACGGCCTTTCTCGGCGGCTTCATTCTATATGGGATGTTCTATCTTGCCATTTCAAGAGCGTTGGGGCCTCAATGGGGAATGGTAGCGGTAGGAATGGGGTTGCTTTATCTCCCTGTGTACACCCTGGACGGGAATTCATCGGATTTACTTTATGCCGTAATGTTAAGCGTACTCCTGGTGCTTCTGACAGGGATGGAGGAAATCCGTATCCTGTCGTGGCGCATGGTGACTTGCCTTTCTTTTAGCACGGCGATTGCCACGTTGATGCGCAACGATGGACTGGTGATCTTTGTGGGATTGACACTCGCACTATGGCTACACGTGCGCCGTCCTTTTGAACACCTCCTCTATCGAACCTTGAAGTTCACTATTCACTGGTTAGCACCCTTTGCCGGTATTATCCTCGTAATGGGGCTTCTGAGCTGGAAAACGACGGGAACCTTCGAGATCCTGCCAGAGGCGAGGACCTACACCGCTTTTGAGCAAGGTGCTGGCCTGGTCAGGCGGTTCGACCTGGTTGAAGAGGGTAGGAATCCGTGGATAGAGGGGGGGCGAATAGCGGCGGAAATATACGGCTCTAGAGAAGAAAACAGAGGCAGTGCCTTGCTGGCCTTGATAAGACATCCTCGGGCTTGGTTGCGACGTGTAGTGTGGAATCTACGGGATTTCTTTCTCCGGTGGTTCGAGGCGCATAACGGTCGTCTCAGCACAGTAACTTTGCTCTTGTCTTTGATGGGTTGGATAGGGATATTTGCTCGTCGCAAGGTCTTCTTGGCAGCCTCCATTGGTGCCTTATTGCTGCCCACGGCAGCATATTTTTTCCTCACTTTCTGGAGGGGGGGATATGTGGTGATGTATTCACCGCTTATTCTATACCTGAACGTTTATGCCCTTGCTACGCTGGCCGAGTCCCCCTTGCAATTCTCTAGAAAGGGTAAGATTCTTGTGGGAACCTCGATAGCGATTTTGGGGATATCGCTGGTAGGGATTGTAGCCTGGCACAGTGAATATATTTACGGCTACAAGGGATTGATCGAGGGGGGAATCGGCCTGTCGGAGATACTGGGCGGCATCGCTATCTGGATATTTATTATGAGATGGCTTTTGGCTTCTGACTGGGCATCCTATGGGATCTGGGGCACTATAAGTGTCGCCTTTATTCTGGGCATATGGTTAGCCAATAGCGGGGATATCTTCACTCTGGCTCTTTCGGACAAGACTCAAGCTCGACGGGAAGCTCAATTAGAAAGTCAGAAGTCGCTTCGGGATTACATATATTTCTCTTTCGAGCACCTGCGGGGAACACGAGTTTGTACACACGATCCATCATTACCCTGGTACGCTCGCCAGCAGCCGGTTGTGCTTTATGAGCTTTTTGACCCCTCGATGCGCCGAAACGTGATGGCTTTAATCCGTTTGATGGCGGATAGAGATTGCGAATATTTACTATGGCGATGGGGGAACTTGGATTTGGAGGGCGTACTGGAACCCGTCTTCTCGGAAGATGGAATCACTTTATTGAAATTGAAGGGCACCAGCTTGAAAGAAGGCGAAGAAATCGTACTAGAAGATTTTGAGGAGGGAACCACAGAGAGTTGGTCTGCCTTTGGATGGAATAATGTGGAGGGAGAATTTAGAGCCTCAAAAGGGGTGCTCATCCTCGCCTATGAGAATAATTTGACCCAAAAGGACGTTTATGCTTATATTTTCACTCCCAGAGAGCCCGTAGCAGCGGTCTCGGTGATAAAAATGCGGGTGCGAGTTTCCTCCGGCACTCGCTTAACAGTAGATGTGATAAGAAATGGGGAGTTGGTTAGCCCCCGTTTCCTGAATTACTATCCGGGAACCGGGGATTGGGAAGAGATCATCATCCCTGTGGGCGGGGTTTTGAACTCTTTAACCATTGGCATTGGGGAGTCAGGCGAAGGAAGTACAACGCCTGCTTATCGGGTTGAGATTGATTGGATTAAAGCTATCGTGGGACAATGAATTGGACTTTGGACAAAGTTAGCGCTGAGCGTCTGGCCCACTTGACAAAAGGGAGGAACTGCGGCAAGGTTAGGGTGCTATGGAACAGTGCCCTTCCCTTGCGCAGTTCCAAGCACAATTATACCTTGACATTGTTAGATTTCAAGCTGGGTCGCGGCTTCGATGCCGGGCCCTCAAGCGGCTGCTCGTTGAACGAGAGCGGTTGACCAGGTGCTTGACTACCAAGCGGGTGGCCTCCTCCGGCGACAACTGCTTCAAAGGCAAGACAGCCCGCAACATCTCACGCACATTGGCCATGGACAGGGTCGGCAACACCTCGACCTGGAGTTGCTCGATCAGTTCAGGGTCGCGGGGATAGGCCTGAGCCCAGTCCAGCTTGGTTTCAGCGATGAACCACAAGGCCAGGGCATCCAAAGCGGTGTGGTGCATCCAGGCCCGGTATTTCCGAGCCACCAATTCGTCCCAGCCGGCTTCCGACTTGGCATCCTGGAAGATGCGTTCTGCAAAGTAGCGTTGAGAGCGCCACAGGGCGAGTTGTTTCAGCGGGGTTTCGCGGGGGGCGTTGCTCAAGGAGAAGCTGAAGGTGTCATCGTGTTCCTGCCGGATGAAAAGCCACTCCTCTAGGACTTGTCCCTTTTCGGTAACGGTCCACACCCTCCGGGCGGTGCATCGATAGGTCAAAAGGCCCCGCTCGGTATGACGAACCGCAACTCGATGCCAGACGGTGTCCGAGAGGGAGACCAACTGACGCACCGGAACAGGCCGGACACCGTTCAACACCCGGAGTTGCGAGAAGGGACGACCACGCTTTCCGGGTGGCGTCTCCGGGATGCCGACGACGGGCTTCTCCAGGTAGACCTGGGTGTCCTCCGGAATATCGGCTATGTAGATCACCCCTTCGGCCTTCAAATCGGCTCGAAATTGGCCATCTCGCCCGTAGAGGCTATCGCAGCCCACGACGGCGAAGGGGAGCCCCTTGGCTTTGGCATGTCGGATCATCTCCAGGCCTATCTCCGGCTTGGTCCTAAAGACACGATCTTCGGGAATATGCCAGCGTCGGCGCAGTTCGGCGTAATCATCGCCGAACCAGACCTTGGGCAGGTACAGTTCGGCATCTACCAGGGCCCAGATGCCATCCTTATAGTAGCCCAATCCCACCCCCACCTGCCCCAGGTCTACCTTGCCCAGACGGCCCAGGTATTGGCGAGCAGCCCCCGCTTTCTGCGGCCCGGAGCACTTGTCGCCGCTCTCATCCAGGGTCAGCATGCCGCCCTGAAGCTCGGGGCGCTCTCGTATTTCGGCCTGGATGCGATCGAAGACCGCCTGAGAAGACCAGGGCGAATCCGACATGAACTGTTGCAGGTTCTGGCCGTCATCGTCGGGAGCGATGACCCGACGGGCTATGTTGGCGAAGTTGCGCCGGGTTTCCATAGTGAGCAACCCTCGCAGGTACACCAGGGCATATTGGCTGGTGTCTCGTGTTTTGGTCTTGAAGCAGTCCCGAAAGCGGGACCAAAGCCGCCGCAGACGATCGGCTAGGTCGGCCACGGCCTCGGTCGGCAA
>Ga0256830_1000067_pt1 | contig 89675 bp, 77 predicted proteins | sample 128326metaG_FD_190537 | JGI IMG/M metagenome (GOLD analysis project Ga0256830, IMG submission 190537) | Hydrothermal vent microbial communities from Lau Basin, Pacific Ocean - 128-326 | ecosystem: Environmental > Aquatic > Marine > Hydrothermal vents | place: Pacific Ocean: Lau Basin | collected...
GATTGATTGCATTTAGTGACAAATTGAGTTGACGAGAAAAAGATGTTTTAAACGATGTTTTTTGCTCGTCGAGACATGACAATACTTTTTTCTTGTCTTTATAAGACAAATTAAACAGGTATTGCTCACCCGGTTTTGTTTCTATCCTGTTGACATACACAAGCTCAGGATACAGGTCCCTGTAACTCGCAGAAAAACGAGCAATTTTCACCATGTCACCCGGTTTTCCCCAGTCTGACAATAAAGACATTACACGTTTTTTCATATTTTTTGTTAATGGTACGGTTTCATCAATTAAGACATAAAGGGCACGCTTGAGTTTTTGCGGTTCAGGTGTCGCATAGTCAATACCGGCAAAGCAACTTGTCTGTTTTGCCTGGGCTTGTGAAACAAAAACCGGAAAAAAACTGCCCACGAAAGACAATAAAACAACAAGCAATAATGAACGCTTGCCGATTGTCGTTACTTTTGGTTTCATAAAAACTTACCCTATCTTCTCATTAAAACGCGTTGCTATCCGGTTCCGCCAACATTCCTACAAACTGTTTCAACAGCAGCCCTATCGATTAAACACAACATCTATCCTGGGCATTGGCAAGATACATTGCCGCCCGCACAGATTATGCATAATAAGGCCCGTTGATCGTTCATGGCGGCTAACCAAAGCTGGCTTGCAGCTGATATTAGAAAATGCAAAATACGATCCCGTTTTAATGGCACCGCTTTTGCTATTACTTTTGCAGCTGTCATTTAATTTCAATGATCACAATAGAGCCGCAGAAAATGCCATTAAACAGGTGCTGCCAGGAGTTTTTATGAACACATATGCCAAAAAAACCATTATCGGATTATCAATTGCCTCCGCATTGGTTACTTCATGTTCCGCCAAACAAGAAATGACCAAAGCCACTGACGAAGCGCCTTCAACGACGCAAACAACCGTCATGCAAACTAAACCTGATACAACATTAGCATTATCACCGCTTAACCCAATTGAGCATAACCAGCCCCCCAAAAATACACATGAGCCCGTGCCAATAAAAGTAGCGCAGACGGCTTCAACAGAATGCGGTAAGCACCAATTCAATAACGATGGCAAGCCCGAAGACTCGGTGACCATTCGGGTAACTGGCTATGGTGCGCCGCCAAAAGCATTTTATCCTGATCCGCAGCGGCGATTAATGGCCATGCGAGCGGCAAAAATTGATGCCTATCGCAGTTTGGCCGAACGTGTTACCGGCATACAAATTTGGGGTGGCACCACGATTGGTGACATGGTTGTCGAAAAAGACCGTTTCAGGGTTTACATAGACACCTATATTACCGGCGCCCGGGTAATTGCGGAAAATCCATTGGATGACGGTACATTCGAAACGGTTGTCGAGTTGTCTGTTGGCCAATCGTTTTTAAATAAAACCTTGCCACAAAAAACCAATGAAGATTGCATGAAGAGTGCAATGACTTCTGACAATCCGTCACGCAATCAGCTCTACTTGGCCGAAAAGGGCAGCACGATAAAACCCGGTATCTATTAACTAATATAATACTGTGAAGACAACGACATTGCGTATAACGAAAATGATTACAAGGCCGGCATATTATATAGCTTGCAGATTCTTCGCTGTTTTTCTGCTCCTGTTTTCAGCACCAAGCTTTGCGTTAAAAATTATTGAGGTTACCGGCAGCGCGCCAATTAACGCAGGTGCAGAGCAAATTGCAAAAGAACAGGCCGTCAGGAATGCAATGCAGCAAGCACTTATGCAAACCCGCGCACACATTGATAGCACATCCACTATTTCATCAAACGTGCTTGTGATTGACAGTGCACGGGTAAACACCTCAGGCACAGTTGAAGATGTAAAAGTACTGGAAGAGTGGATTGAAGAAGATGTTTTTTTTGTTCGCATCCGCGCCAATATTCCTGAAGAACGCATAAAGAAAAGTGTTCGTGGCTCACACTATCGGAAAAAAATTGCTGCCATTCAATTTGACATTATTGATCGTACCCAGATCTATGATTTACCGGATATTGAACGTCAACTCCCCAGAGAACTGCTTTTACGGCTTGATAACACCAGTCATTTTATTCCCCTTGATGCGACACAATATCTTGCCTCGCAAACCAGTGTCGGCTATCAATTTGATAACCCGGACTTTTATAAACTCATTGCCAGCAAAACCGGGGCACAAATAATTCTCTCAGGGATTATTCGCAATATGGCTGTAGAAGAAGGTTTTTTTCAAGATAAGCGCCATCTTGAAATTGAAATTTTCCTACATGATGGCCTCTCAGGTGCAAGAATCGCCCGCCATCGTTTTAGTGAAACCATTGAAAATGCCAGTTACCAAACAGGCAAGCTAAACCTTCTTTCCAGTGCCAATTTATCACAGTCACCTTTCGGCAAATCCTTAACCCATATACTTGACACACAGGTCGAGCTCATCCAAGAGGATTTGAAAAACATTCCCTTTACTGCAAAAATTGTCAGAATAGAGGGTAAGAATATTTATTTTGATGCCGGCTCTAAGTCACGCGTTAGCGTTGGCGATATGTTAATGACGTTTAAATTGAACCATGAGCCACTAATAGATACAAACGAGCAATTTCTTGGTTTTGCCGAAACGCCAGTGGCCTCGATTTCTGTGGAGCAAGTATCACCTCAGTTTTCTATTGGTAAACTGGAAATCAAAAATACCAAACTCAAACTTGGTGATTTAATCAGGTTTGGGTTTTAGCAATCCACTGCTATCCTCTTTCTCTCACTTGGCTTGCGCGTAAGCTGCCCGTGAGTCGACAAGCACCTCTGATCACCATGAATCAGGCGCCCTGTGTGTTTTATCACTTGCATTAGTTAATAAGTTTGATAACACCCGCAACACAATAAGTATTGCTTGAACCTTGCTGCTCCACGCGCACCACTGTCATTATTGCGTTAAAAGGAGGAGAAATAGCCAACTGCGGCTTAACACTGATATCAAGTTCGTCACCGACCGCAATTTTATCAGCACATAAAAACGAAATACCATTGGCACTGAGATCCACGCAAGTGCCGGTTTTTTGCTCCTGACTGGATGAGGTTGATTGGTAATTGACCGGACAATTGAGTGCCATGCGCATAAAATCGCGTTTTTCAATATAGTGGCGGGAATTCAACATAAAATCACTCCTGAAAGATAAGCCATAAGACAATATTTGCAGACAATATGACTGCGCACTAACTCCTACAAACTTAAACCAAGTATCATGCCAGGATGATCAAAAATAATACGACAACAACGGAGTCTGCTTCAAAGCCAAGATATTATTTTTGAGTTTGAAGCAATAACAGATACCGCTCTTCACGCCAACAAAAATACTAATTTACGCGAGTTTACCGTGACACTGCTTGTATTTTTTTCCAGAGCCACAAGGGCAAGGTTCATTTCTGCCGACTTTCTTGCCTTCACGCACAAATGGAGCAGCCTGGGCTGGCGCCTGTTGGGGACGCGCCTCTTCTGGTGTATCACCTAACAAGCTGCTGGCAGATGCATGTTCGAATTGCATTTCAGGCGCATTTTGGCGCTGCTCTTCCACGCGACGCACGTCTTCTTCCACCGCAACCTGTACACGCGAAATAATTTGAATCGTTTCATGTTTTATCCGGTTTAACATCCGCATAAACAATTCAAATGCTTCACGCTTATATTCTTGCTTGGGGTTTTTTTGCGCATAACTACGCAAATTAATGCCCTGACGCAAGTAATCCATTGCAGCCAGGTGTTCTTTCCAAAGATTATCAACAACTTGCAACATGACCGCTTTTTCAAAATGACGCATATTTTCTGCACCGACACGGGCTTCTTTTTGCGTATATTCTGCTTCAAAGGCGGAAAGAATCCGCTCTCTTAACGGTTCTTCATGCAAATCATCATCGTCATCCAGCCATTGCTGGATTTCCAGCTTTAGTCCAAAGTCTTTTTCCAGTGCAGCCTCAAGGCCCGGAATATCCCACTGCTCTTCAATCGATTGTGGCGGAATATAAGTTGTGATCGTCTCATTGATAACGTCAGTTCGAATATTAGAGATTGTTTCAGATATATCCTCTACATCCATTAACTCATCGCGTTGCTCATAGATCACTTTTCGTTGCTCGTTGGCAACATCGTCATATTCCAGCAGTTGCTTACGAATATCGAAATTGCGTCCCTCGACTTTGCGCTGTGCATTTTCTATCGCTTTGGATACCCAGGGGTGTTCTATCGCCTCTCCATCTTCCATTCCCAACTTTTGCATTAGTCCGGCAACCCGTTCTGAGGCAAAAATTCGCATCAAATTGTCTTCCAGCGACAAATAAAAGCGGGTGGAGCCCGGATCACCCTGACGGCCAGAACGCCCTCGTAGCTGGTTATCAATGCGGCGTGATTCATGGCGCTCAGTACCAATAACATGTAAACCACCGCTGGCTAGCACTTGCTCGTGTGTTTTCTGCCACTCTGCGATCAACTTTTCACGATCTGCCTCACTGGCAGACTTGGGCAATTTGGCTAATTTTGCTTCGAGATTTCCGCCCAGCACAATATCGGTACCACGCCCAGCCATATTGGTGGCAATGGTAATGGAACCTGGCGCACCGGCATTGGCAATAATATCGGCCTCACGCTCGTGCTGTTTGGCGTTTAAAACCTCAAATTTGACTTTTTGCTTTTTCAGTATATTGGCAAGCAATTCAGATGTTTCGATTGAAGCAGTACCAACCAGAACCGGTTGCTTGCGCTTATGGCAATCCAAAATATCTTCAACGATGGCGTTATATTTTTCCGCTTCGGTAAGATAAACAAGATCGCCCATGTCATCACGCAATACCGTTTTATTGGTTGGAATTACCGTAACTTCCAAACCGTAAATCTGTTGAAACTCGAATGCTTCGGTATCCGCCGTACCTGTCATCCCTGACAGCTTGTCATAAAGGCGAAAAAAATTCTGAAACGTAATCGAGGCCATGGTCTGGTTTTCTTGCTGAATCTTCACACCTTCTTTTGCTTCTACTGCCTGATGCAAGCCTTCAGACCAACGGCGACCAGCCATGGTGCGACCGGTAAACTCATCAACAATCACAATTTCGCCATTGCTCACAATATAGTCAACATCTTTTTGAAACAAGACATTGGCTCGAAGTGCTGCATTCAAATGGTGCATCAAACTGATATTTTGCGGATCATATAAGCTTTCACCTTCTGCCAATAAGCCTTGTTCATAAAGCAAATTTTCGCAGGTTTCATGTCCCTGATCCGTCAAATAAACCTGCTTTGATTTTTCATCTACCGAATAATCCCCCGGACCTTCCTCTTCACCAACTTCTACCGGCTCCTGTTTTGTCAGATTGGGAATCAGCGCATTAATTTGGGTATATAAGTCAATATTTCCTTCAACCGGCCCGGAAATAACCAAAGGTGTACGTGCTTCGTCAATCAAAATGGAATCAACTTCATCGACTACGGCAAAGTTCAAACCTCTTTGCACACGCTCTTCGGCACGAAACGCCATATTGTCTCGCAGATAATCAAAACCGTACTCGTTATTGGTGCCATAAGTGATGTCACAGGCGTAAGCTGCACGCTTTTGATCACTGTCCTGCCCGGAAAGAATAACGCCGGTTGTCAAGCCTAAAAAACCATACAATTTCGACATCCAGGCGGCATCACGTTCAGCGAGATAATCATTCACGGTGATGACATGCACACCTTTGCCCGGCAAGGCATTGAGATAAACCGCCAGTGTGGCAACCAAGGTTTTACCTTCACCTGTTCTCATTTCGGCAATCCGACCTTCGTTCAAGACCATGCCACCAACCAGTTGCACATCAAAGTGGCGCATATTCAGTGCTCGCTTACCGGCCTCCCTTACTACAGCAAATGCTTCCGGGATCAGCGAATCCAGCTCCGCGCCTTCATCTAGCCGCTGACGAAATTCAGCGGTTTTGGCGCGCAACTCGTCATCCGTTAAGGCGCTAATGGCGGGTTCAAAACTGTTTATTTCAACTACGCGCTTGTTTAAACGCTTTAATTCACGCTGATTACGACTACCAAATACTTTACTTAATACTTTACCGAACATAATTTAACCAGATCTGTGATTTTTATGGATTGGATTGCCAATATGAATGTTATTTTGCTTTAGTTCCCGACTTAGTCACTCTTTTTTATTGACTTGCTTTTGGTTCTGTTGATTTTTACCTGCTTGTTTTATCAAGCTGATGCTCACATACTTCCACTTTTTATGGGTACCATACAGCACAAATTCAACACCAGCCGCACCAACAAATCCCCCCGAATTCCCAGTCAATTTGTCGAACAGTCCATTTGCTTGTTTATCACACAAAAACAAGCCGAATAATCGACAAAATAAAATCGTGCAAAACAACAAACCTGCTAGGGACAGGTAAATATAGAGGTTTTATGAGGAATTACAAGAAAAAACTGACGGTCTGCGACTTTGTACCAAAGAGTGGATAAGAATGCGGATAGACCTTATCCTGCTAACGACTTTGTGAACACAAAAACACCAAGACATCCGCCTCTGCCCAATCGTTTTCACGACGAATATGTATTAGAAAAATTTACGCAAGAAAAAACACCGTTATCGTGACGCGCGCACATAGCGCATCGGATCAACCACTCGACCATTTTTGTGCACTTCAAAATGCACATGCGGCCCGGTCGAACGACCTGTTGATCCCATACGGGCAATTGTATCACCTTTTTTTATGGCATCACCCACTTTCACTTCCACAGTTTTATTATGACCATAGCGAGTGACATAGCCGTTGCCATGATTTATTTCAACCAAATTACCATAGCCATAACGCTTACCCGCCCAAGTAACAACGCCGGAGGCCACGGCAATAACTTCAGAGCCCTTTTTGCCCGCCAAATCAATTCCATCATGATGGGCACGACGACCATTAAACGGATCGGTACGATAACCAAAATAAGATGATATCCAGCCACGTTTGATGGGTCGTCCTGTGGGATAAACTTCATCGTGCAACTCACGATTCATTATCATGCTTTCAAGCACACTAAGCTGTAGCGAGCTGTGTTCCATTTTTTTTGAAAGTTCATCCAGTGTGGCGATGAAATCTGGAATGGACATGGTTTCACCCCGCTCATCGCGCTTTGATTCAGGGCCACCTTGTGCGGGCGAATTTTCAAAATTAAATTCCCCTTTCTCAAGCTTGGCTTTTTCGATCAGACGCTGACCAAGCGCATCCAAGCGAATGACATGTGCCTTGACCTCGCCTAATCTGACCGCCAGGGCATTCATGCTTGTATCTGAGGTTTGCTGTATTTCAGCCAGTTCGCGCTGGTGATTATCCAGTGTTTTTTGCATAACAGAGACCATTACATCCGGTTCAGCTTCCTGGCTGCCGTGTTGCATGCCATAATAGAAGACGCCGCCAAATGCAGCGACCAGCACCGAGAAAATTAGCAGCCATTGAACAACACCGAGATGTAACCTCGTTGTTTTCCCCAGGCGATTTGTAATTAGTATATGACTCATTAGATAAAACCGTTTCCTTGTACCTTTTTATATCGTCACATTTTTTTAATTCTTAAGAGATTATCGTGAAGAAATACCCCGCACCCATTACAAAATTTTTGTCAGCAAAAAGCACAAAACTGGCACCGTTAATCTCAGAAGCAAAGCGTTTAACCCAAATTAATATTATATTAAATCAGTCACTTGACCACGAGTCAGCAAAACATATTCAAGTCTCTCACGTACAAAAAAATCAATTGAGGCTCGTCGTTGACTCACCTGTTTGGGCAACGCGCCTACGTTACAAACAAGAAGAGATTATAAACCGCTTTCAGAATTACGCCATCACCAAAATGATCCGTTCCATTTATATTAAAATCAGTCCGGCAATACACACCGGGACAACGGTCAATAAAACCAAAAACACCATTCACCTGACAACAGAATCAGCCAGTCAAATGCAGATCGAGATCGAGGCAATATCTGACCCCGAGTTAAAAAATGCCCTGCTGCGAATTACTCGTCATGCGAAATAGCATCCCGTTTCAATAAAATACGGAAAACTCATAAAATCAATAAATTAAAAGTGAAAAACCAGGCAGGTATAAGAAATCACAACAAACGGCAGCGAGTAAAAAACGCCCAGAATACGGGCGTTTGCATTTGATTTGAACGACTACAACTAAACCGCTGCAATCGGCTGAATATAGGAAATCGGAACGCTTTCATCTTCCTCAAAAGTAACCAGTTCCCAACAGTCTTCATTGTCCAGCAAGGCACACAGTAATTTATTGTTCAAGGCATGACCGGATTTGTGACCAAGGAATTCACCGATCAAACTGTGGCCCAGCAAGTACAGATCGCCAATGGCATCAAGCACTTTGTGGCGCACAAACTCGTCATCATAGCGAAGGCCATCCGTATTAAGCACCCGGTAATCATCCACTACAACGGCATTTTCCATACTGCCACCCAATGCCAGGTTGTTTTTTTGCAGCATTTCGATATCACGAGTAAAGCCAAACGTACGTGCACGACTGACTTCACGCACAAATGACGTTGTGGAGAAATCCACTTTCGTGTGCTGATTTATTCCATCAAACACGGGGTGATCAAAATCAATGCTAAAGGAGACTTTAAATCCGTTAAATGGCTCAAAGCGCGCCCATTTGTCACCATCTTCAACCTGAATGGGGGATTTAATACGAATATAGCGCTTTGCTGCATTTTGCTCTTCAATACCCGCTGATTGAATAAGGAACACAAATGGCCCGGCACTGCCATCCATAATTGGCACTTCCGGGGCGCTTAAATCCACATAAGCGTTATCAATTCCCAGTCCTGCAAAAGCTGACAGCAAATGCTCTACCGTTGAAACGCGGACACCGTTCTTGATTAACGTGGTCGACAGGCGTGTATCGCCCACGTTCTCTGGCCGCGCTTCAATCAATACAGGCTCGTCAAGATCTGTTCGACGGAACACAATACCCGTATCTGGAGCGGCAGGACGCATAGAGACGTAGACTTTTTCGCCTGTATGCAAGCCAACGCCAGTGGCACGAATTGTATTTTTAAGTGTTCTTTGTTTTGTCATATAGTATGTACCTTGCACCTAACCTGATTGATCCATGAGCAGGATCGAATGGCGGAGATATTACCACAATGATCCTACTGTTCCTAGGACTGCATCACAAAACGACCGCTTTTACATTCAGACAACGGATTTTCATATTAACTCAGCAAATAGCTAAGAAAAATCATCCACCGTTTATTGCTGACTAGTCCGCCTGACGCCGCAAAAATGCCGGAATATCGAGGTAATCCATATCTTGAGACTCCGTCGCCACGGCTGTTGCATGGCGATCATTTACCACCTGGTTACGCATCACCGTTGGCCGCTCCAAGGCATCATAATCGACCTGCCCATCATTTTTCTTAACCAAGCTTACCGGTTTTGAGGCAACCTGCGCCACTCCGTCACCAATACCCGTAGCAACAACCGTCACACGCAAATCGCCATTCATCTCCGGATCAATTACGGTACCAACAACAACTGTGGCATTATCTGAGGCGAACTCTTTAACCGTATTCCCCACTTCTTCAAATTCACCGATCGCCATATCCAAGCCAGCTGTCACATTGACCAATATGCCTTTCGCACCGGAAAGATTAATATCTTCCAGCAATGGACTTGCTATCGCCATTTCCGCAGCTTCACGCGCACGATCTTCACCCTGTGCAGAACCTGATCCCATCATAGCCAATCCCATTTCGGACATGACTGTTTTCACATCGGCAAAATCGACGTTGATTAAACCAGGGCGCGTAATCAACTCAGCAATACCTTGTACGGCATTGAGCAAAATGTTATTTGCTGATTTAAAAGCATCCAGCAACGCCACACTTTTACCTAAAACCGACAACAATTTCGCGTTTGGGATCGTAATCAGTGAGTCCACATGTTGCTTCAACTCCTCTATCCCTGACTCGGCGATTTGCATTCGTTTTTTTCCTTCAAACGGAAACGGCTTTGTGACCACAGCAACTGTCAATATCCCCAGTTCCCGTGCTGCTTTTGCCACAACCGGCGCTCCACCCGTGCCCGTTCCACCGCCCATGCCAGCAGTGATAAAAACCATATCAGCACCTGCAAGGGTTTCTTTTATGCGGTCATGATCTTCAATCGCTGCCTGACGACCGATTTCCGGGTTTGCACCAGCACCTAATCCACGCGTAACATCGACACCCATTTGAAGTACCGTTTTTGCGGTGGATTTTTTTAACGCCTGCGCATCTGTATTGGCAACAATGAAATCAACGCCTTCGATATTGCCGGTAAGCATATGCTCGACAGCATTTCCACCGCCACCACCAACACCCACAACTTTGATCACCGCGTTCTGCACATCGGTATCCATTATCTCAAACATTTTCACTCTCCTTTAACGCCCAACAATTTATTAAAATACGCCTTATTTCAATGCTCAATAAAACTTTACAACTCTCGACTAAAAATTATTTTTAAACCATGATCTCATCCTTGACCAAACACCTTCTGCATTACTATCTAGATACTGTCGATTACTGTTTTCCTGATCCTGGTGTTCATGCCCATATAACAACAAACCCACCCCGGTTGAATAAACCGGATTATGAATAACTTCGTGCATGCCTTTTACAAACTGAGGACATCCCAGTCTTACCGGCACATGAAAAACCTCTTCCGCTAATTCAACTGCTCCTTCGACTTTGGCACTACCACCGGTCAAAACAATGCCGGCAGCGATCATATCCTCCATTCCTGAGCGGCGAAGTTCCGCCAGTATCAATGCGAACAACTCTTCATAACGTGGCTCAACAACCTCTGCCAATGTTTGCCTGGCCAGTTTTCTCGGTGGACGATCACCAACACTGGGCACTTCAATACTGTCATCCGGGCTTGCCATCGGTGTTAACGCACAAGCATAATTAATTTTAATTTCTTCTGCGTATTTTGACGGCGTGCGTAACGCAACAGCAATATCACTTGTTACCTGATCGCCGGCGATGGGTATTACCGCTGTGTGACGAATCGCGCCGTCAATAAATACGGCAATATCAGAAGTACCACCGCCAATATCCACAATACACACCCCAAGTTCTTTTTCATCTTCTGTTAAAACAGAATAACTGGATGCCAATTGCTCCAATATCACGTCGTCTACTTCCAATCCACAACGTTGCACGCATTTTATAATATTTTGCGCCGCACTTACTGCGCCGGTCACCATGTGCACCTTCGCTTCCAATCGCACACCTGACATCCCAACGGGCTCTTTGATGCAATCCTGGTTATCAATTACAAACTCTTGCGGTATCACATGTAAAATTTTCTGGTCCGCAGGTATTGCCACAGCCCTTGCCGCATCAATCACTCTTGCCACATCGGCCTTTGTTACTTCTTGCTCTTTTATCGCAACAATGCCATGCGAATTCAGGCTTTTTATATGACTTCCTGCAATACCCGCATAAACGGAAGTAATCTGACAGCCTGACATTAACTCTGCTTCTTCCACCGCACGCTTGATCGACTGCACCGTTGACTCAATATTGACGACCACACCTTTTTTTAACCCGCGTGAAGCATGTGATCCAACGCCAATAATTTCCAACTCATCATCAGAATTAACTTCACTCACTATCGCAACAACCTTTGATGTTCCAATGTCCAGTCCCACGATAATATTTCTATCCGATTTTTTAGTCATTTCCCAGCCGTTCAACCTTTAGCCATTCACGCTGTTTTTGTTATTATTCATGCTCAATTTTGCTTGCTTCCATTTCACGGCAAAACCATTAGTGTATCTTAAATCAACACCCTCAATTTTTGCGGGCGTAGCTATCAATTTACTGTCATATACACTAACAAAGCGCATTAAACGCTTTTCAGTGTTCACACGCCCCAATGTTAGCGCAATACCATTCGACAAGAACAAAGATTGCGACTTGCGCCGATCAAAATTAAATTGACGAATTCCAAGACCCACGTCATTGAGTATTTCCACATATTGCTTATATGCATCAATGGCCTCGGTTTCGTAATTGTTGGCAACAACAAAGACGGGCAATGTGCCATCAACAGTCGCTGCATCCGCGATAAATACTTTCCCCTTGTCATTTAACAAGCCTCTGCCTTTCAATATTGCGACAACCTTGTTCTCGCGAATTTCAATATTTATTTTATCGGGCCAAATTCGATGCACCCAGATCTGCTCGACCCAAGGCAACGCGTAAAATTTCTGATAAATCTCGTTTACACTTAAGGTGAAAAAATTACCTTGAAATCCATCCACAACCAACCCATGCAATTCCTGCGCTGAAATTTGATTAAACTCACCGGAAATACTAATTTCTTTTATTGGCAGCACGTTTTCTTGTGAAATTATTTTATACCCACCCAAAAACACCCCGGCGATTACCAAAAACCAGGCAAAACAAATTGAAACCTGTTTAACAAGTCCTTTTTTCTCTGATAATTTTTGTTGTTTTTGATTCAAAATTGCTTAAACCCGTTTTTAATGTCGTCCCCGAAAAAATTACACCAAACTGGTATTAAGTATTTGCAAAACCAGTGTTTCAAAGCTGTTTCCTGCTTGTTTCGCTGCCATGGGCACCAAACTTTGATCCGTCATGCCTGGCAATGTATTTATTTCAATAAGAAATGCATTACCTGAGGTATCCATCATAATATCAACCCGTCCCCAACCAGTTGCACCAATTACATCAAAGGCTGTTTTTGCAAGCTGCTTCAATTCAACTTCCTTTTCTTCAGACAAACCGGATGGACAGTGATATTGTGTAGAACCTGAAACATATTTGGCATCATAGTCATAAAAAACATTATCTGTTTGCAACCGAATAAGTGGCAACGTTTCTCCAGCAACAATTGCGGCTGTATATTCGTCCCCTTCTATCCATTTTTCCGCCAGAACATCGTCGTCATATTGAAGTGCCAGATCTATTGCTGGCTGCATTGCCGATAATTCTGTCACCTTGGTCATTCCGATACTCGAACCTTCTTTTGCCGGCTTTACGATTAGCGGAAAACCTAATTTCTCTGCAACAAAATTTGCTGAAGTGCTTGCATTTACAGTCACAAAATCTGGCGTGGCCAAGCCATTTGCCAACCAGATTTCTTTGCTTCTTAATTTATCCATTCCTATTGCCGAAGCAAGTACACCGCTACCCGTATAAGGCAAGCCAAGTAGTTCCATAGCCCCCTGAACAACACCATCCTCACCGTATCGACCATGCAACATATTAAAAACGCGATCAAACTTGCCTTCAATCAAACGCTGAATAACATCCTCTCCAACATCGATCTCATGTGCATCTATGCCTTGTGATTGCAGGGCTTTCAAAACAGCCGCACCACTTCTCAGTGATATTTCGCGCTCTGCCGACCGGCCACCCATCAATACCGCCACTTTCCCATAGTCTTTATCGCTATTCATAATGCCTCACCAATAACATGCGCCTCCTGAACCAATCGAACACCGTGTTTCTGCTCAACAGCTTCGCACACCAACGCGATTAAACGTTCAATATCAGCGGCACTGGCATTGCCCGTATTCACAATAAAATTTGCGTGCTTTTCCGATACTCTGGCGCCACCAAGGGTTTTTCCTTTTAAACCACACGCTTCAATCAGTCTGGCTGCATAGTCATTTTTCGGATTTCGAAAAACCGAACCACAGCTCGGCAGGCTTGTAGGCTGCGTTACATTTCGTTTTTCCAGCAACACCTTGATTTGAGATAATGACTTTTCCCCATCCCCCTTACAAAGTTTAAAGTTAGCTGCAACAAACCACTCATTGTCACAACCTTTCACGCTGCGATAAGAAATATCAAATTCACGAGGATAGCGAGTACGTAAAACACCCTTAGAATCGATCGTTTCAACACTCTCGACCTTATCCCAAGTCTCACCACCAAAAGCACCTGCATTCATTTTCAATGCACCGCCAACTGTCCCGGGAATTCCTGATAAAAATTCAGCACCGATCAAATCATTTTTTGCCGAAAAACGTGCAACCTTGGGGCAAGCCACACCGGCCTCTGCCCTGATGACAGAGCCATTTACCCTGATTTCATTCAACAAACCACTGGTCATCACAACCAACCCCCTGATACCAGCATCACGAACCAGCAGATTACTCCCCAGTCCTACCCAGTGAATAGGGCTGTCATCTTTCCAGTTTTTTAGAAATAAAGACAAATCCTGAATATCCTTTGGTTTAAAATAGCAATCTGCTGGGCCACCAACACGCCAAGAAGTATGCTTGCTCATCGGCTCATTAAACAGCAACTCGCCTCTAAGTAAACCCTTTTGATTGTCTGTTGGTAAATGTTTCATGCTTGTAGCAACACTCATAAAAATACCTTAGGGTGAAAAGGCGCATTTTTATTTTTAATTGCTGGAAACAATCGTTGAAGTTTGCTCGGTAACGTACCAACATCACCGGCACCCAAGGTTAATAACACATCGCCATCTTCAACGAGATTTTCCAAAACAGCAGGTACCCCTTCAATACTCTCAACAAAAACAGGATCGTTTTTTCCGCGGATCCGCACAGCTCGCGTTAAGGATCGACCATCGGCCTCTTGAATTTTCTCTTCACCTGCCGGATAAACTTCCGTCAATATCAACACATCAGGCTCCACCAATACGTTGGCAAAATCTTCAAACAAATCACGAGTCCGCGTATATCGATGTGGCTGAAAAACCACAACCATTCGTTTATCCGGCCAACTATCACGAATTGTTTTTAACATGGTTTTTATTTCGGTTGGATGATGTCCATAATCATCTACCAACAAAACCGCCCTATCTCCCGAGCTGGATTTAAACAGCAAATCACCATAAACCTGAAATCGACGCGCAATACCCGAAAAACACGACAATGCATCCAAAATAGATTTGTTATCCACACCTAACTGATGGGCAACAACAATTGCCGCCAAGGCATTTTGAATATTATGGTCACCAGACATATTCATTTTTACATTTAGCCAGTTTTTTTCTTCAGGCGATGACACTGTAAATTGACAAACGGTGCCAAGATGCCGGATATTTGTCGCGCGATAATCCGCCTCTTTGCTAAATCCATAAGTTTTAAATGGCCTGGATACTTGCTCAACAATTGATGCAACATTCTCATCATCAATACACAATACAGCCGTGCCATAAAAGGGTAAATGGTGTAAAAATTCAATAAATGTGCTTTTTAATTTGTCAAAGTCACCGTCATATGTATCCATGTGATCAACATCAATATTTGTTACGATTGCAATCATTGGTTGCAAAAATAAAAAGGAAGCATCAGATTCATCCGCTTCTGCAACCAAGTATCGACTTTCACCTAAACGCGCGTTACTGCCTGCGCTATTCAACTTGCCGCCAATCACAAAAGTAGGATCTAATCCGCCTTCTGCCAAAACACTGGCCACTAAACTGGTCGTAGTCGTTTTTCCATGTGTTCCTGCCACAGCAATTCCGTGCCGAAAACGCATTAACTCAGCTAACATGGCAGCACGCGGCACAACCGGAATACGCTTTTTTTTCGCCTCAATTACTTCAGGGTTGCTTTTTGATACTGCACTGGATACCACAATCACATCCGTTTGCGAGACATTTTCTGCTCGATGTCCAATCGAAACAATTGCCCCCAGTGAGACCAATTGTTTCACCGCAGCACTTTCTTTTAAGTCCGAGCCGCTCACACTAAACCCAAGATTAAGTAGCACCTCGGCTATTCCACTCATGCCGACACCGCCGATACCAACAAAGTGAACGTGCTTGGCTTTCCCCATTTCACGGGCAGTTTTGTCATTGGCAAAGAGACGCTCAAACACGGGCCACCTCCTCACAGCACTGTATAAGCTGCTCAACAGAATTAGTCTGTCTTTGCGAGTAGGCCGCCTCGGCCATTCGCAAGACTTTGTCTCTGTCATTCAACAATTCGGTTAAGAGTTCTACCAGCACATTGGCATTTAATTCATGTTGCAAAACAAGCCTAGCCGCACCGACATCAACAAGAAAACGGGCATTTCGAGTTTGATGATCGTCAACCGCATGAGGAAATGGAACCAAAATTGAAGCAACCCCAATTGCCGACAACTCCGAAACCGTTAATGCACCTGCCCGACACAAAACCACATCTGCCCACGCATAGGCTTCCGCCATATCATCTATAAAAGGGGATACATTGGCTTTTACCTTTTCGTTTCTGTACGCAACCTGAGTTTCCTCAAATAATTTTTTCCCTGTTTGATGTCTAACCTCAAGTAAGTCATGCCCAATTTTCTTGACTACCTTTGGCAACAGCAAATTAATCACCCGGGCACCTAGACTTCCGCCAACCACCAAAAGCCGGAATTTATTATTGGTCCCGAGCAAATCTGTTGCTGCATTTTCTCTGGCTAAAAATCTGTCTGCTGGCTTTTGTTTGGTAATAAACGCCGCTCGCAGCGGATTACCAATGGCTACAGCATTCACTGAGGCAGAAAAGGCACCAGGAAATGCCTCAAGCACTCGCTTTGATAAGTTTGCCAATAATCGATTGGTTAAACCTGGTATTGCATTTTGCTCATGTATCACCACCGGCTTTCGCAACAACCACGCCATAAAGCCACCCGGGCCGGTGACAAATCCCCCCAAGCCAATGACCACATCCGGGTTTCGTTGTTTCACTATCATTGCTGCTTGCAAGCCGGACAATACAAGTTTAAACGGAGCCAGTATCCAACCGCCTAGACCGTTGCCACGCAGTCCTCGTACTTTAATCCAATCTATTTCAAATCCGGCTTTTGGCACGACATCCGCTTCCAGCCCGTTTCGTGTTCCCATCCATGTCACGACAACGCCTTTTTCTTGTAAAGCCTGGGCAACTGCCAATGCAGGAAATACATGCCCACCTGTTCCTCCAGCCATAATGACGACACGATTTAACATGAAGCCCTGCGCTCCTTATCAGCTTCAGCATATTGAAAACGCAGTTCATAATCCGCACGCATTAACAATGCAATTGAAACTAACGACATAACAATACTGCTACCACCATAACTCATTAACGGTAACGTGAGACCTTTGGTTGGCAAGACCCCCATATTGACCCCAATATTGACATAGGCCTGAAATACCAGCCAGCTACCTACCCCATAAGCAATAAACGCGGCAAAATACTGATCTTGCTTTTGTGCCAGACGGCCAATATATAACGCTCGCCATGCAACTACGGCATATAAACCAATAATAAAAAGCGCACCAACAACGCCCAGCTCTTCAGCGATAATGGCAAAAACAAAATCGGTATGCGCTTCCGGCAAGTACAATAATTTTTGTACACTTTCACCCAGGCCAACACCAAACCATTCCCCCCGCCCAAAAGCAATGAGTGACTGACTTAACTGAAAACCGCTATTGAATGGATCATTCCAGGGATTGGTAAACGCAGTCAAACGCAAAATTCGATACGGCTCGGCATATGCCAACAGAAAAAAACCACCAACCGCAAAGATCAACATTACAACAAATACTTTTAGACGCACACCCGCGAGCATAAACATGCACATACCTGTTGCAAATATAACAACTGTTGCCCCCAGATCCGGCTCCAGCATCAACAAACCAGCCACCAGCGATAAAACAAGCATTGGCAGCATCACCGCCAAGGTTGTTTTCTGCAATGCGTCTTTGTGTTTACTGATATATCCCGCGAGAAAGATAATGAGAAGTATTTTTATAAATTCAGAAACCTGCATATTAAAACTGCCCAAGCGAATCCAGCGACTACTGCCATTGACTTCCTGTCCCACGCCAGGAATCAAAACAATAAGCAATAACATAAAACCAAGCAGTAATAATGCAGGACGAAATGTATACCATAATTGCAAAGGAATACGCCAAACAACATAGCCCAATAACAAGCCAATTCCGATAAACAACAATTGCCGCTGAAAATAATAAAGCGGATTGCCAAAATTATTGTCTGCCGACGTAATCGAGGCTGAAGTCATCATCACCAGACCAATAAAAACGAGCGCCATCGACGATAAAAGCAAAACCGGATCAACAGGAAAACGTTCAGCGTTTCGTCTCTCTTTGAATTTATTAAAACCAATATTGAGCTGCAACGGTTTTATTGCCATTTATTCTAGCCCCCTTACCGCTTCTATAAAAACATCTCCGCGATGCTGATAATTGTCAAACATATCAAAGCTTGCACAAGCCGGCGATAACAATACTGTTTCGCCTTTAACAGCAATTTCACTCGCCTGACTAACAGCAGACTCCAGGTTCACTGCTCGCATCACATTTGTTACCTGCCCGATTGCCTTTTCAATTTTTCCGGCATCGCGCCCAAACAAAATGGCATACCGCACTTTATCTTTTACGCCTCCTGCCAACTCAGAAAAATCAGCCCCCTTTCCATCACCACCGGCAATAAGAATAATTGTTGAATCAAGACCATTTATTGCTGCTATGGTTGCTCCAATATTAGTACCTTTTGAGTCATTAATATAATTAACACCATTAACAGTTGCTACCAACTGAGTACGATGCTCAAGCCCGTTAAATTGACTTAATACTTTGGCAATCACTTGCTTGTTAATTTTACAGAGATCTGCAACGGCTGCCGCAGCTACGGCATTCATTAATTGGTGGCGACCCTGTAATTTCAACTCTGTCACTTTAAATATTTTCCGATTAGCAGATGCAATCCAGAGTAAGCCATCACTTGACAACAAACCATAAGTACCTTTTTCAGGACTATTTTCTGTAAAGCCCACATAGCCATTAATTTTTTCCAACTGAGTCTTTAGCCATGGGTCATCAATATTTATCAGTTTATGGTGGGCGCCATTTAATATTGAGAATTTCGCATCACCGTACTCTTTTAAATTCTCGTATCGATCCATATGATCCGCACTGATATTTAAAATAAGCGCCACATACGGCGTTAAGCTTCTTGTCGTCTCCAGCTGAAAACTGGAAAGCTCCAGCACATAATAATCTGGCACTGGTCGATTTAGCAGATCTAGCACCGGCGTACCGATATTCCCCCCTGTTTCTACCTTCAAACCAGCGCTGGAAAACATTTCGGCAATCAAGGTCGTTGTTGTCGTCTTACCATTTGAGCCGGTAATCCCAATAACGGGCGCCTGCGCACATAATGCAAATAGCTCTATATCGCCAACAATGCGAATATTGCGATCATTTGCTACGGTTAATAACGGAGACTTAACACTGATACCTGGACTTAAAACAATCTGATCAACGTCCTCAAACAGTGCTTCGGACACCGATTGCAATGTTAGCTCAACATTGGGAAACTCCCGGTACAACTGCTCAGCCAATGGTGGGTTGGCTCGCGTGTCAAAAACAGCCACTTCAAAGCCGTGTTGAACCAGAAAACGCACACAAGAAAACCCGGTTTGGCCAAGACCAAAAACCAGTTTTTTTTGCAAATGCTGCTTCCGAAATTGCGCTGACAACATCTTTACCTATCTCTTAATTTGACCTAACGTATTTTTAATGTAGCCAAACCAAACAAAACCAAAATTACAGTAATAATCCAAAAACGCACAATAATGCGCGGCTCTGGCCAACCCTTTAATTCGAAATGGTGATGCAGTGGGGCCATACGAAAAATCCGCTTGCCAGTCAGTTTAAATGATGCAACCTGAATCATGACGGATAGTGTTTCAACGACGAAAATCCCGCCCATAATAAACAGTACAAGTTCCTGCCGAACCACAACCGCTACCACCCCCAATGCAGCACCTAACGCTAACGCGCCTACATCTCCCATAAACACTTGTGCTGGATATGCGTTAAACCATAGAAAACCCAGCCCGGCGCCAACGATGGCTGCACAAAAAATTGCAACTTCTCCTACACCAGCAATATAAGGAATCGCCAAATATTCAGCAAAATTTGCATGCCCTGTAACGTAGGCAAACAGCCCTAATGCACCACCAACCAGCACCGTCGGCATAATTGCCAAACCATCAAGACCATCCGTTAAATTTACCGCATTGCTGGAACCAACAATTACCAGATAAGTAAACACGATAAACCAGGGGCCCAAGTCAATAACCACATTTTTAAAAAAAGGAATCAATAACTGGGTCTCGGCAGGAGACTGTGCAGTAAAATAAAGCAGCATTGCTGAAATAAAGCCAGCAGCCGTCTGGTATCCATACTTTTCTTTTGCCTTTAAGCCTACCGGGTTGTTCTGAACCAGTTTTCGATAATCATCAATAAAACCAATTGCACCAAACATTGCTGTGGTCAACAGCACAATCCAGACAAATCGATTACCCAAATCTGCCCACAATAATGTACTGATCGCCATAGCAACAAGAATAAGCGTGCCACCCATGGTAGGTGTACCTGCTTTAATTAGATGTGTCTGCGGACCATCATCACGAACGGGCTGACCCAACTGATGAAATTGCAGCTTGCGAATCATGAGTGGGCCAACAAGGAAAGCAATAATCAATGCGGTTAAAATACCCAAAATAATACGCAACGTCAGATATTGGAATACACCAAAACCTGAATAAAACTGTGATAAAAACTCGGTTATAAACAACAGCACCTTATATTTTCTCCGCCAACCTACTCACTCAACCAAACCTTTGACCAGCTCTTCCATCTTCATTCCTCGGGACCCTTTTACCAATACAACCGTATTTTCATTTAAGCGAGGTGCAAGATACGCCAAAACAGCATTTTTATCCTTAAAATGACAAGCATCATCACCAAAGCTGTTCACTGTATGCTGTGTCAATTCACCAATAGCGAGTAACTGATCAATTTGTTTTCTTTTCGCATACGCTCCAAGTTCCTGATGTATCCTTTCAGCCTCGTCACCGGACTCAAACAAATCACCAACAACAAAATAGCTAGTACCTTGCTGCGCTTGCAAAACATCAATTGCCGCCTTGCATGAATCAAGATTGGCATTGTATGTATCATCGATCACGCGTGCCCCTTGCAACCCTATCAATAAAGTTAATCGCCCATTAACTACATGAATACTTTCCAAGCCTGATTTAATTTGTTCAACACTCAGATTACAAACACTGGCGACCGTAGCAGCAGCCAAAGCATTAGCGACATTATGCTGCCCACTCAAGGGTAAATTAACAAGCACCTCATCTTTTTCAGCAATATGTAAAACAAACTCATTTCCCGAGGCAACTGACTTGATCCGGCTAGCAAACACATCCGCCTTATCATCAAACAACGAAAACGTTTTTTGCATATACTGGTTTGTTAAAGACAACCAATATCCAGAAAAGTTATCATCAAGATTAATAATTGCGGTGCCATTTTCAGTCAAACCTGAAAATATCTCGCCTTTGGCTTTTGCCACGCCCTGCAAACTGCCAAAACCTTCTAGATGCGCCGAACCTGCATTCGTAATAAGAGCTACGTCTGGCTGGGTAATATTTGACAAATACAAAATTTCTTTTGAATGATTTGCGCCCATTTCAATTACTGCGAACTTTTCCGTATTTTCCAGCTCTAACAGCGTCAGAGGTAAACCAATATCATTATTAAAATTACCTTTTGTGGATAATACTTTGCCAGATTCAGCCAAGATATTTGCAATCAGCTCTTTTACCGTTGTTTTGCCGTTGCTGCCTGTAAGGCCAATCACTTTTCCTGGAAAAGAAAGTCGTCTCGCCTTTGCCATCTGACCCAGCCCGGCCAAGGTATCAGCAACCTTAATTTGTGGAATATCACAATCCACCTTATGTTCTACCACCGCAGCTACTGCACCTTTGTCTTTTGCCTGAACCAGATAATCATGGCCATCAAAATTGGGCCCTTTCAAGGCTACAAATAAATCCTTGTTTTTTATCTTTCTGGTATCAGTGCTAACCGCAACAAAAGGGATATCATTTCCATCAAACTCCGCGCCAAGCACACGGGCCAGTTCTTTTGTGGTGTAATGACTTAACACGGAATTTGCCTTTACTTGCATCAGGCCGCCTCACCTAAAAGTTCAGCCACAATTTTTCTGTCACTAAAGTGTGTCCGGTTATCTCCGACAATTTGATATTCCTCATGCCCTTTTCCAGCAATGAGAACAACATCTGTCTTTTTTGCCTGGCTTATTACTTTACGTATTGCTCGCTCCCTATCCAGCTCGACAATCACCAACGCAGGATTTGAAATTCCTTTCAAAATACCATCAATAATGCGCTCGGGTGACTCAGTTCTTGGGTTATCATTTGTCAAATAAATCACATCTGCATACGCCTCAGCAACAGCCCCCATTTCGGGGCGCTTTAAAGGATCCCGGTCTCCACCACATCCCATCATCACAAATAGCTTTCCTGCGGTTTGTTTTTTTAATGTACTTAATACTTTTTCCAGAGCATCCGGTGTATGAGCATAATCAACGACAACCAAGGGTTTATTTCCACCGCCAAATTTTTCCAAACGCCCAGCTGGTGCCTTGATTTCTGCCAGCCGTTTGCAAACATCATCAACTGATAAACCCAAACCAACGGCGCAAGCCAACACCACGAGCAAGTTACTCGCATTAAAGTCGCCCAGCAATTTTGTTTTTATCTCCCCGCAACCAAAAGGGCTGTCAACAGCAATTGTCATTCCCTGGTCATTGGCCTTTATTACACTGCCAACAATCACATCAATACCTGAATAATGCTGTTGTGAAGATTTTAATGTGATTCCAATAACAGAAATACCCGTTGGTAACGAGCGAATAATCGTTTGACTAAAATTATCATCCAGATTCAAAACAACCTGATTTAATCCAGAATAAGTAAAAAGTTTTAATTTCGCTTCACCGTAGCTCTTCATATCCCCATGATAGTCAAGATGATCCTGGGTCAAATTGGTAAAAACCGCGATATCAAAATCACAGCCCTTTGTTCTTCCTTGCGCGAGGGCGTGAGATGACACTTCCATTGCTACGTATTTCCCCCCTTGCTCATACATATCATATAGCCGTTGCTGCAACTCAACAGCTCCCGGTGTCGTGTTTTGCACATTTTGCAGCTTTCCCCATAGACCAGCCCCCATGGTACCGATAACGCCACAAGGTTCACGCTGGCTATTCAGGCATTGGGCAAGCAAGTGAGTAACGGATGTTTTACCATTTGTGCCCGTGACACCTATTATCAACATTTTACGGGATGGATCTGCGTAAAAACGTGCGGCAATATCTCCGAGCTTTTGCGTTAAATCAGCAACTGGAATAACTGGGCAGCCATCCAGTTCGCGGGATAATCTATACGCTTCATTGATATCATCCGTTTCCAGTGCAATAGCAACGGCACCGGCTTTAACTGCGGGCTTTACAAATTTTTTCCCATGCAACATTTCACCATCGCAAGCAAAAAACAAATCCCCTTTTTTCACTTGTCGACTATCCCATGCCAAACCGCTTGACTTTGCAGTTTCAGCAATATCAAAGGCATCATTTACAAAACCCTTAAATAACTGGTTTAACGGCAAAGCATGCATCACTCCTGCACTCCGTCCAGTCGTGCGACGGTTAATGAAGATCCTGTTGGTTTGGCATTAGATTCGGCCAAAGAAACCGGAATATCATCCGGTGCCACATTCATAATTCTCAATGCTTCGCCAACCACGCTTGAGAACAATGGCGCCGCCACCTCACCCCCGTAATAATCACCGTTGGACGGATCATCAATCATGACAACCACAGCAAACTGCGGATTGCTTGCAGGAGCTATACCTGCAAATACAGACAAATAATGATTGTCAAGATAACCACCATTCGGGTCGATCTTTTTGACTGTTCCGGTTTTTCCTGCGACACGATAACCCGGTACTTTTGCGCGAATTGCTGTCCCGTCTCTGGAAACAACCGTCTCCATCATGGCCATGACTTTTCGACTGACTTCTCGACTAATAACCTGACGACCTTGCGGTGCCAGGTCCACCCGTTCAAGACTAACCGGCTTTAAAAAGCCACCATTCGCCAACACCGCGTATGATTGAGCAAGCTGCAAACTGGTAACAGAAACACCATAGCCAAACGAAACCGTTGCCTGTGTTAAATCTTTCCACTCACCAAAAAAAGGGAGATAGCCATTTGCCTCACCCGGAAATTCACTCCGACTCAGCTCACCAAAACCCATGTCGGATAATGATTCCCACAACTCTTCCGGTTGCAAGGCCAATGCAATTTTTGTTATACCCACATTACTTGACTTACGAATAATGCCGGTTATGTCCAACTCACCATAGTCATGTACATCCCTGATCGTTGCCTTACCAACGCGCATATATCCCGGCGAGGTCATGACCGGGGTTTCAGGCGAAAACTGTCTTGTCTTTAAAGCCGCTGCCACAATAAAAGGCTTTATCGTCGAACCAGGCTCATATAAGTCTATCACTGCTCTGTTGCGCAATGCCGCTTGATTGGCATTGCCTCTATTGCTATTGCCTCGCAGATTGGGGTTATAGGCCGGCTCGTTAACCATTGCCAATACTTCGCCTGTATTCACATCCAAAATAACCAAATTGCCAGACTTTGCACCATGTTCTTTCACTGTTTTCTTCAAATCACGATAGGCAATATATTGCAAGCGCTTGTCTACACTTAAATGGACATCGTTTCCTGGCTGAGGCGCCTCGATCAAATCAACAGACTCAATCACCCGCCCCTTTCGATCTTTCAGCACTTTGTTTTTTCCCGGCTCACCTTGCAACTTGGTATTTAATTGCCTCTCAACACCTTCAATGCCAACATCATCAATATTCGTAAAGCCAATCACATGGGACATCACCTCAGCCGTTGGATAATAACGACGATATTCACGCTGCATGTAAACACCGGATATTTTCAATGCTGACACTTTTTCAGCCAATGCTGGACTAATATGGCGTTTAAAATACACAAATTCCTTGTTTTTCTTGTTTTCAACAACACGCTTTATTGTTGCTTCTGACATATCTAACAATGCAGCCAAGTCACCGAGATTCGGATCAAGTATTGAAAAAACTTTTGGATTAGCCCAAACCGAATCTACAGGCGTGCTCATGGCCAGGACTTCATCATTTCTGTCGAGAATCATACCTCGGTGCGCTGGTAATGATACCGTTCTCAAATGTCGCGCCTCACCCTGTTCCTGTAAAAATTCGTTTTCCAACACCTGAATTTCCAAGGCTCGAAAAGACAAAAAACAACCCGTAACAATCATGATGCCAATCACCATCACAAATCGCCAAGGCCTTGGCGAAAGATGCTTGCTGGTAGCTGCATCTTTCACATCGGCTTCAAGGTCGAATTTGTTCACCTTTCTTCCCGAAGACTTTGCTGACGTTTTCGTCGCTTTAATCATGGGCGAATAATTTCCAGTTCATTTTTTTTAGGCTGCTTCATTTTCAAACGCTCTCTCGCTGCGCGCTCAATTTCGCTACTTGTCGCAAACGTACTTCTTTCAAGTTGCCATTGCCCCCACTCTACGTTCATGTCATCACGTAATGATTGTAATTTTTGCAGTTCTACATAATATTTGCGGTTAATATGCTTTGTGTAAACGACACCAATCGCTGAAGCAACAACCAACACAAGTAAAACAATGGTCACTACCAATCTGGTTTCAACTGACATTTCAAACAAGCAACTCCGCTACACGCAATCTGGCGCTTCTTGCACGCACGTTTTCGTCCACTTCCTTTTTACCCGGCTTAATCGCCTTGCCAACAATTCGTACTTTTTGATTCAATTGACTTACTGTCACCGGAAGATCTGCGGGGAAGTCATCACCTTTCGCCTGTTTCTTAAAAAACTGCTTTACGATCCGGTCTTCTAACGAATGAAAACTGATAATTGCCATTCGACCTTTGGGTGCCAATATGTCCAGCATTTGATCCAAGCATTTGGATAAATCCGTTAATTCTTCATTTATGTAAATACGAATTGCCTGAAACGATTTGGTAGCCGGATGACGATGTTTTTCCCAGGCCGGATGCGCTGCCTTAATAATCTCTGCCAATTGATGGGTTGTTTCAATTGGCGCTTCATCTCTGGCTTTAACAATGGCATTAGCAATTCGTTTTGCGTAACGCTCCTCTCCGTACTCTCTTATTACTTTTGCTATTTCGTCCACGCTTTCTTCGGCCAGCCATTTTGCCGCAGTTAAACCCTGCTCTGAATTCATTCGCATATCCAAAGGGCCGTTACGCATAAAACTAAAACCTCTTTCAGCTTTATCCAGTTGAGGAGAAGACACTCCTAAATCCAGTAAAACCCCGTTCACTTTGCGCGTAATCCCCCAAGCATCTGTTTGCATGCGCAAAGCGTGAAATGAGGAATGCACCAAAGTCAATCGCTTATCATCTTTAAAGCACTCTTTTCCATAGGCAATAGCCTGCGGATCTTTATCAAAAGCATATAACTTCCCGTTTGGCCCCAGATGACGTAATATTTCCGCCGAATGCCCACCACGACCAAACGTACCATCGATATAGATACCATCCGGCACAATTTGTAACGCCCGAATTGACTCGTCAAATAGAACCGACTTATGTATTTCACTATCCATTAAAAATCTTCAACCAATAAATCGATCAACTAAAATGACAATGACTCCAGATCACCAATAAGCTCGTTTTTATCCGCGATTTCTCCCATCCATTGCTCGGTATTCTCATGCCAGCGTGCCTCATCCCATATTTCAAACTTTTTCCCCTGGCCCACCAGCATGACCTGTTTCTCAAGACCGGCGAAACTGCGCAATGTTGGCGGCACCAGTAAACGCCCGTTTTTATCCACATCAACGTCAGTGGCATGACCAATCATAAAGCGCTGAAGTATGCGGGATTGCTTGTTAAGCGTGGGAAGAGCTGCTATTTTTTGTTCTATCATTAACCAATCTTCGAGAGGAAAAAGCAAAAGGCAGCGGTCAGGGTCTGCGGTGACAATCATGTTGCCATCACACCGATCACTGATGTCTTGCCTGTACCGGATCGGCATTGTTAACCGCCCTTTGGCATCAAGACTTAAGCTACTTGCCCCTCGAAACAACTCGTTCACGCTATATTATTCCACAAAATTACACTTTTACCCACTTATTATCCCACTATAGGTAGCAAATGATATACCGTCAAGGAATCGGCTCGGAATTGCAGATAATTTCCCAAAACCCCAGATAAAACAAATAACTAATTTAAAAACAACTGCTTATTATTTACTTTAGAGCAAACACTTTAGCATCAAAAAAATCAAGGTGGGTGTAAGCTGGTTAACAAACAAAGACTTAGCGCCTTATAAAGAAATTTAATAGATGAAAGATTACGCACACAAGCGCCAATAAGTTAGTGAGCGCAAACAAACTTTGAGCTTTAGAAGAATGGCAGGATGGTTAATCAGAAAAACAAGGAAAATGAGTCGGCCGATAAGCCGGGTTCTGTCTTGAGCAGTCATTCATCTGGGATATGTGTCACCACATACCTCAAGCAACCTACCCAGGAGTCATGTGGGTCACACGCTGTAGCGTTAACTACTTACTCCTCTATTTGGTCTTGCTCCAAGCGGGGTTTACCATGCCATCGCGTGTTACCACCGATGCGGTGAGCTCTTACCTCACCATTTCACCCTTACCGACCTTTTTTGCTGTCGAAACAACCCAAAAAGCAGGCGGTTTATTTTCTGCTGCACTTTCCGTAAGCTCGCACTCCCCAGGCGTTACCTGGCGCTCTACCCTATGGAGCCCGGACTTTCCTCCACCATCTTTGAAAAGATAGCAGCGACTGCTTGGCCGACTCAGCGCAGATTATATCTTAATCAAGGCAAATAAACACCCCAGTTAAATGCTAACGCGGGACATTTACCCGAAATGGCATTTGCTTCAGCAAGACCAAATAACCTTAAAAAACCCCAGCATCACCATGAACGACAGCCGAAGTAATTATATGAATAAGTCAAATATATTTTCGATCGGTGGTGGGTTTAAATTCTAGGGTACCTCTGAATAATTCCCTGATGAGATGAGAGCAAGGCAAAAACAATCGAAAAAGCGGAGTTTATATGTAATAAATGAGCATTTTGAGAGTATTTTTAACGCCGCTATCGCTCGCTAGGGAAATATTCAAAGGTGCCCTAGTGCTGTGCAATGCATAAGTTATTGCACTTGGGGGGGCGTTATGCACTTCGATAAATGCATGACCTTTTTCCCCGGATCTGACATTGAGCTGAACACACATCGACGAATCTGTTTTTCTGCAATCAGCCCAAAGAATCGCTCAAACAGATTTCACCACAAAAAGCTTGTCGGTATGCAGTGCAGCGTGACACGCTTGTTCCGTTTGAGTCAATTTATTACTTTCTCACATTTGCGGGTAGCGGTATCTTTCATGGCAGTCGTCGCTCCATTGTAAAAAATAGAATACCGGACAGGAAGGGGGGGGAATCCAATAGCCACCTTATCAAGTCAGCAACTGAAACAATGAGCCTTAGCAGATTCTTGACAAACAAACCTTAACCCCGCTAAATCCCGGTTTAATTAACCCGCTTAAACTGTTACTTTTAGCTAAATGCGCGAACCGGAAACAATAAGAATCCGGCATGCCATAGATAATCGGGTTTTAAAACCAGAGAACTTAATATGACACACACAACCACGTGGGAACCCAATGGCATTTACTGGGATATTTTCGGCACTTTAGACTCTAAAGAAGTGATTGAATTTAATGAAGAGCTTTCTGACTACCCGGGATTAGAAAAAATGTCATATTTTATTTGGGACTCAACGAAAGTTAAAAAAATTAACGCTGACCAGGACGATGCAAATTTATCCGCAATGTTTGGGAACCTTTTAAGTCAATACAACAAAAATGTCAAAGGCGCTTTTGTTATAAATGACAGTACACTGAAAATACTGGTTCAAACGTACATACAAGAATCAAAAAAAATGGAATCAACTTGGGTGTTTATGATGTTTGAAAATAGAGATGAAGCGCGAAAATGGGTCTCCCTTTAACACCGCCATGCAGACAAACATTCACGCAAACGACAAACCACTTATCAAAACGGATTATTTAAATTTATGCGCGACCACCACGCATCACATCTAAAAAACAACAGTATCAAGCAGACAGAATCCAAAAAACAATGCCAATCTTATCGAAAAAAAACGCGACAACAAGATCAAGCGAAGAATTAAAAACGTTTATGCGCCAACTCGGTGAAATCGTTTCAGGGGAATCCCTCTTATTTGAAGCCGAAGACCTTCGCCCTTATGAGTGTGATGGCTTGTCCGTCTATAAAGAACTTCCATTGGCAGTTGCTTTACCCGATACCGTTGAACAAGTGCAAGCAATCATGCGGCTGTGCCACAGCAAAAAAATACCGCTTGTCGCCCGCGGTGCTGGTACCGGCTTATCAGGCGGCGCCTTACCTCACAAACATGGCATATTATTGGGACTTGCCCGTTTTTCAAACATTATAAACATTGACCCGCAACAACTCACCGCTTGCGTTCAACCTGGGGTAAGAAATCTCGCCATTTCACAAGCCGCCGATCAATATGACCTGTATTACGCACCCGACCCTTCTTCCCAAATAGCCTGCACGATTGGCGGCAACGTAGCCGAAAACTCGGGCGGCGTGCACTGTTTAAAATACGGCTTGACCGTTCACAATATACAACAAATAAAAATTGTCACAATTGAAGGGGAACTACTCACTATTGGCGGCTCGGGTTTGGACTCTGCCGGATTCGACCTGCTCGCACTCATGACCGGCTCAGAAGGCATGCTCGGTATTATCGTCGAAGTTACGGTAAAACTGCTACCCAAACCCGAGGAAGCAAAAGTTATCCTCGCTGCTTTTGACGACATAATCAAAGCCGGTCACGCCGTCGGCAATATCATTTCAGCCGGCATCATCCCCGCCGGACTGGAAATGATGGATAAACTTGCCATTAACGCGGCGGAGGATTTTGTCCACGCAGGGTACCCAACCGATGCCGATGCCATCTTACTGTGCGAACTAGACGGCTCCAGCGAAGAAGTCTCACAGCATATTCAAACAGTAAGCAAGGTCTTAACAAGCAGTGGTGCAACCGAGGTACGCATTGCAAAAAACGAAGAAGAGCGGCTGACCTTCTGGAAAGGGCGGAAAGCCGCTTTTCCAGCCGTTGGTCGTTTGTCACCGGATTACTATTGCATGGATGGCACCATTCCACGCAAGCAACTACCCGTTGTCTTAAAAACAATTACCGATTTATCCAAAGACTATAAACTGGCCGTAGCCAATGTATTTCACGCAGGTGATGGAAATCTTCATCCGCTTATTCTGTATGATGCCAATATTCCGGGAGAACTTGAGCGCACCGAGGAGTTTGGCGGAAAAATATTGGAAACCTGCGTTAAAGTTGGCGGCACAATTACCGGAGAACACGGTGTCGGCATGGAGAAAATAAACCAAATGTGCGTACAATTCCACACGCTGGAACTTAAACAGTTTCATGCCATAAAGTCCGCATTTGACCCACACGAACTGCTCAACCCCGGGAAAGCCGTACCCACTTTGCACCGCTGTGCCGAGTTTGGCGCAATGCATGTACATCATGGAAAAACCGCCTTTCCTCACCTTGAACGGTTTTAGCAGAGTACGTTTTTTATGAAAAATGTGATAGATCAGGACATACAACAACAGGTATTGTCCGCATACAATAACAATCAGCGCCTAAAAATTATTGGCGGCAATAGCAAGGCTTTTTACGGCAACACCATCAGCGGGGACAAATTAATTGTTTCTGAGCATTGCGGTGTTATCAGCTACGAACCAACCGAACTCGTCATCACCGCACGGGCAGGCACAACGCTTGACGAAATGACAAGATTACTTGAAGAAGAAAATCAAATCTTAGGCTTCGAGCCACCCTCGTTTTCAACGAAAAAACACCGCGCAACCATCGGTGGCACAATCGCCTGTAATTTCTCAGGCCCTCGCCGCGCCTCTGCCGGTGCGGCCAGAGACTTTCTCTTGGGCTGCAAAATAATCAACGGAAAAGCAGAAAAAATGACATTCGGCGGGAAAGTCATGAAAAATGTCGCCGGCTATGACGTATCCAGACTTATGGCAGGCGCGATGGGCACTCTTGGGGTTATTTTGGAATGCTCAATAAAAACATTACCCAAACCCGAGTCAGAAATAACCTTGTGCCTGCAAGTCAATGAGACAGATGCCTTGCAGCGCATGCGCAACTGGGCACGAAAACCGCTCCCCATTTCAGCCACTTGTTATTATGACTCCCAACTTTTTTTTCGCCTGTCAGGAACAGAAAATGCCACCAAGGCAGCCTTAAAAAAAATTGGCGGTGAGATTCTCAAAAACGATACTCAATTTTGGCAATCAATCAGGGAGCAACAACATGATTTTTTCCAAAACGACACAGCCTTGTGGCGCCTGTCAGTTGATCCAACAGCACCTGCACTATTGACAACGGGAAAAAAAGCAAACTATTCCTCCCTTTGCCTGTACGAATGGGGGGGTAGTTTGCGCTGGATTCACGCCGAAGAAGACAATACAAGCATAAGAGACTTTGCCAATCAATACGGTGGACATGCGACCTTATTCAAACATAGCGCTAAAGGAAACACGATTTTTCATCCATTGACTTCAGGCTTGAGCGGCATACACAAAAATATCAAAAAGGCCTTTGACCCAAAAGGGATATTAAACTTCGGTAAAATGTATTCGGATTTATAAGCAATGCAAACCCAAATCAGTAAAGCCTTTAGCCAATCCCCACACATTGAAGAAGCAGAAAAGATATTGCGCTCGTGCGTCCATTGCGGTTTTTGTACGGCTACCTGCCCAACCTACCAACTACTACATAACGAGTTAGACAGCCCTCGTGGGCGCATATACCTCATCAAACAAGTACTTGAAGGCAATAGCGCAACAAAAAAAACCCAACAGCATCTGGACAGGTGCTTGAGCTGTCGCTCATGTGAAACAACATGCCCCTCCGGTGTTAAATACACTCGGCTGCTTGACATTTGCAAGGAAGTCATTGAACAGCACGTACACAGACCCTTGCCGGAAAGGCTCAAGCGCTATGCGCTGCGCCGGATCTTACCCTATCCCCGGCGCTTTTCCTTGTTACTCAAGATTGGCCATAGCCTGAAGCCCGTCCTCCCTGACAGCATTAAACATAAAATCCCTAATGCACCTAAGCGCCAACTTTTACCATCAAGCGCAAAAAAAAGCATGAGAAGAATGCTGCTTTTGCAGGGCTGCGCACAATCCGTTGTTACCCCATCTACCAACCAGGCTGCCACTGAATTACTGGGAAAACTGGGCATAGAACTTATCAATGCCCCTCAAGCCGGATGTTGTGGCGCTGTCAGCTATCACCTAACGGCCAACAAAGAGGCAAAAGACTTTATTCGCAACAATATTGACGCATGGTGGCCTTATGTAGAAGCGCAAACAAACACCAATAATTGCGAAGCTATCGTTATTACCGCCAGTGGCTGCGGCGTTATGCTAAAAGATTACGGCAAAATACTAAAAAATGACCCGGTATACGCAAAAAAGGCAAAACGCATCAGTGAACTGGCGAAAGATATCAGCGAAATTATCCACAATGAGCGCATTAACAATATTGTGATAAAAAAGAGCACGCAAAAAACAAAAATCGCTTTTCACAGCCCTTGTACATTGCAACACGGTCAAAAACTCAATGGCGTAGTGGAAAAAATACTGGACGATGCCGGATACGAATTGCTTTACGTAGAAAATTCCCATTTATGCTGTGGATCAGCCGGAACCTATTCCCTTTTGCAACCCGCACTTTCACAAACACTGCTGAACAACAAGCTTGCATCACTTGAAAGCAAACAACCCGATATCATTGCCACAGCCAATATCGGCTGCCAGATGCATTTGGACTCCAGAGCAAACGTGCCGGTAAAGCACTGGATTGAACTTGTTAATGCACGATTATAAGGTGAGAAGCAAAGACTGAATATTAAACCGCTGCTTTTTCGGCCTCGGCTTTTTGCGCCGCTTTTCTCGCGATTTTTTGACTTTCTTGTTCGAGGTTTTTCTGAATGCGCGCATTGGCAGTATAACGACGGAGTATTAATATTTTATCGCCTCCCTTACGCTCCCAACATTCATCACAGGTGAGATGAACCAAATACAGTTCTTTTGGCATACAGCCTTTTTCCACCATGGCAATTTGCATTTTATGCGCAGCCTTAGACACCGTACCAATACCACCGCGATGCATTTGCACCATAACGTGAAAATCACCGGGAATATATTTCACCAGTCGTGAAGGTGATTGCACATCTTCAATTAAACGAATAATCTTGCCGCCAATCATCCCCGTTTTGGTCAATATCAGACCAGGCCACTTTTCTGTCAGATCCAGCATGTGCAAATTTTCAGCCTGCTTTGACACATACATATCATAGGCTACCGGCATATGAAAATAGCAGGATATTTTCATTTCATGGATACAGTGCCCACCAAGATTGATGCTCTTGCCGTCCCAGTCCGGGTATTCTTCAGGACAAGGGCATTGTACAGCCGGGTTTGGCGCATCTTCCCTTTGGACATCTTCCGTTACTTCATCATTTTGGCTCATTGCTGTATAAACCTTTTAAACGTCGCAAAGATATTGTAAAAGAACACCCAAAAACCAATCCCCATGCCTGTTGAAACAATGGCGATCGTATAGCTGTAAATATGATGAACCTCTTCCATTCTTTCGTTTTCACCCGCCAACAACAAATTACCTTCCAGTATGCCAAATGTCATTAAGGTTGAATAAAAGCCTATCACACCAATAGCTGTCCACCAGAAAGAATGTTCCAAAAGCCGGTAAGAAAACAACCCCTGCTTGGTAATACGCGGAATAAGATAGTAAGACACTGCCATAACCAGCAATATAACCCCACCAATCAAATTCATATGGGCGTGTGCCAGAGGATCTATCATGTGACCCGGCCCACCGTAAGGACTGCCAATGGAATCCAAATAAGCCCGAATTGGTCGAGTCACCTGCAAAACGCCATGCACCGTGCCAATAAACAAAAAGCCTGCCGATGCAACAATAAACTTCAGTAACCGCTTTTCTTCTTCTTGGTAAGACATATTTACAACCTAAAATTAATTTTTCGATTATATTGACGCTGTCGCTAGGACAAACACACACTCCACCCTTACATAAAACCCGGCTCAGACAGGCTACAAGGAAAACGGGGGGAGAAAGTTTATCTATAAATTACAGCTAGTTATGAGGCGCTTTAACAAAATATGAGTTTATTATTATCAACCGCCAATCATCGCGAGCGAAAATTTTACATTATTATGGCATCCGGGGGAAATAGGATACGCCCAATGACAGACCTTGTCCAAATTCGCCTTAACAGGCACATTGCTCACAACAAACAAACATCTTTTAAAAACCAACAAGCGCAAAGAGCTGCAAATCCCCTAAAAACACCCTACTTGACCCGGATTATTCGCAATTAAAGCTTGCCCAAATTAACGTCATCCCCTATACTTGCGCGCTTCGATTTGTACGGTGCCAGACAGGTAAACAAGCGGTTCTGGTGGCGGTGCAACCAATAAATACTGAGGTTATCCAAAATGAAAGCTGACATCCACCCAAAATACGATGCCATCAAGGTTACTTGTAGCTGCGGCAATGTTTTTGAAACGCAATCCACCAGCCAAAAAGATTTAATTATCGACGTATGCTCGGAATGTCATCCATTCTACACAGGTAAACAAAAAGTACTTGATACTGCTGGACGCGTTGATAAATTCCGCCAAAAATACGGTAAAAAATAATCCCGTATTGCCGAAAATAGCGTATTTTTACCACCACCTGGCTCCTTGCTCATTATTTGCCCGCTTGCTAAACGCTTTGACATCAAAGCCTTTAAAAAAGCGATTAGCCGGAGCCAGGATCCTGACTTGTGCCACCAACACAGGTAAACACCAGCTTGTCTACACCCTTCTTTTCATCAGTGCTTCTCCCCTGTTTTTTTCATCCACCTCATACGCTCTGGAAAGTAATTGCTCTTCCTTCGCGTTTAACAAACGATCCGTCGTCACCCGGGTATATGATGGCGACACAGTAAAACTGGCCAGTGGCGAAAAAATCCGGCTTGTTGGCATCAATACACCGGAAATGCACTATGACACAGGTACTCCAGAACCTTATGCGAAAAAAGCAAAACGCTTTCTTGAAAAACGCGTTCTCAAAAAACGCGTCGGGATAAAATTTGCCAAAGAAAAAAAAGACCGTTACAAACGTCAACTGGGGCACCTGTTTTTGCTCGATGGCACTAATATCCAATATGAAATATTGCAGGCCGGACTTGCTTTCAATGTCACTTTCCCGCCAAACCTGTGGCAAAGCACGTGCTACAAGCAGGCAGAAAATCAGGCTCGACGCAAACAACTGAACATATGGAAAAGCCCTTACTACAAGCCCATCAATGCATCAAAAATCAATAAGAGTAAATTGGGGTTCAGACGAGTCAGCGGTACGGTAAAAAGCATATTACCAAGCAAAAAAAATCTGATACTTAGGCTTTCAGACAAAATGACATTGCGCATTAGTAAAAAAGATTTACACTACTTCAGAAATTTACCCATCAATAAATTAACAGGAAAACAAGTCACCGCCAGTGGTTGGCTAAGTTTTTATAAAAACCGGTTCAGTATGAAGATAAAACACCCAAATGCCCTTGAGATGCAATAAGTGTCTTTTTCAGAAAATCGTTCCGGCACAAACTATGCTGCCCCTCAGCGCGAGACACAGGAAATGAATCATGAGTCATGATGTAAAACAACAAGCACTGGATTATCATTCAAAACCCACCCCCGGAAAAGTTGCTATCGAGGTAACCAAACCCTGCGAGACCCAACAGGATTTGTCATTGGCATACACGCCTGGTGTCGCAGAGCCCGTACGCGCCATTGCCAAGGATATTGAAAAAGCCTATGACTACACTTCAAAGGGCAATCTGGTCGGCGTTATTACCGATGGTACCGCCGTATTGGGCCTTGGCAACGTAGGCGCCCTTGCTGGCAAACCCGTTATGGAAGGCAAAGGGGTATTATTTAAAAAATTTGCCAATGTTGATGTTTTTGATATCGAAATAAATGCCAGCTCTACGGAAGAATTTATTAACACTGTCACTAATATTGCACCGACATTTGGCGGCATCAACCTGGAAGATATTGCCGCTCCCGAATGTTTTATCATTGAAAAAGCCTTACAGGAAAAACTGGACATCCCGGTATTTCACGACGACCAACACGGTACGGCCATCATTATCTCAGCCGGCATTTTGAACGCTTTGCATATTCAGAAAAAAGACATCAGCAATGTAAAAATTGTTTGCATAGGGGCAGGCGCTGCCGGTATCGCTTCAATGAATTTACTTATTGGACTGGGCGCCAAAAAGGACAAGATTTTTCTTATTGACCGCAAAGGCATCATTCATGACGAACGCGATGACCTTAACGAACACAAACAAGCTTTTGCTGCAAACACCAAAGACCGAACACTTGCCGATGCCATGAAAAATGCAGACGTGGTTATCGGGGTTTCGGGGCCAAATATAATCGATGAAAAAATGGTAAAATCCATGGCGGACAAGCCCGTTGTCTTTGCGCTTTCAAACCCGGATCCCGAGATTTCACCAAAAACAGCCTTGGCTGCCAGGGACGACTTAATCATGGCAACAGGTCGCAGCGATTACCCCAATCAAGTTAATAACGTATTGGGGTTTCCATTTATTTTTCGCGGCGCACTGGATGTAAGAGCCAAAAAAATCAACCAAGCGATGCAAATTGCGGCTGTTTACGCTTTAAGAGACCTCGCCAGGGAACCCGTTCCCCAGTCCGTGCTGGATGCCTACAACGTAAAAGAAATGACATTCGGAAAAAACTATATTATCCCCAAGCCGGTGGATCCCCGCTTAATGCACCGTGTACCACCCAAAATTGCACAAGCAGCAATTGACACAGGCGTTGCACAAAAGCCTTATCCGGATCACTACCCAACCATATAAGCTTTTTACACAAATGCAGAAAACGTTTTATGCGCCTTCTGCATTTGTCGTTCAGCACATCACAGCAAAGTATCTCCGCGCCGCTTCGGCCAATTATTAGACGCTCTCTTAGGCGCAGAATATTCACCTTTAACCCGCCCCTTTCATTGCCACTGACCCAAAAAACCTGAACCAGTTCACAAAACCGGACATTCTGTCACTGCCTCATCTCCGCGCCCCCAAAACTCGTCCGATAGCAATAACCATGGCCGCGCCCGAACTTGCAAATGAGCATATACACATGAGAACCGTTTCCGCCAAGAAGACCTTACTAACCGCTGCATCTCTGATTGTCGGCTTTGTCAGTGCAGTATGTGTAACTCCCCCCTCCATAGCCAGCACCCCGGTTCAGGCTGACGGCAGGCATCTGATCATCAAATACAAAAATGCAGGTGCGTTTCAAGTTCAAACACAGGAACAAAAATCGCAAGTCATTGAGCGCCTAAACAATACAAACGGCGTCAACTTAAGCACGTACAGGTCAATGTCCGGACATACGAGCGTCCTCCAACTCCCGCAAAAAATCCCACTGGATGAATTAAAAGCACTAAGTCAACAATTGATGACCGATGACAGCATCGAATACGCGGAGCCTGATTATATCAAACACCCTTTCGCCATACCAAATGACCCATATTACGCAAGCTCACAATGGCATTACCAAACCCCTGCAACATATCCTGGGGCATTGAATCTGCCTTCTGCATGGGACATCACGAGCGGAGATGCAAACATGGTAATAGCCGTTATCGATACCGGCTTTCGCCCACATCCCGATCTGGAAAGCCGCCGTGTTGCAGGCTACGATTTTATCAGCGACCCCACAGCGGCGAATGACGGCGGTGGCCGCGATAACGATGCCACAGACCCGGGTGATGCCTGCGGCGGCGAGAGTTCATGGCACGGCACTCATGTTGCGGGCACAATTGGCGCGTTAAGCAATAATAATCTGGGTGTTTCGGGCGTCAACTGGAATTCAAAAATTCAACATATTCGTGTACTTGGCAAGTGCGGTGGCAGCACATCGGATATTTCCGATGCAATTCGTTGGGCCGCTGGACTCAGCGTTGCTGGCGTCCCAGATAATACAACCCCAGCCAAAGTGATCAATATGAGTCTGGGTGGTCAAAACACATGCTCCATCACTGAGCAAAACGCCATAAATGATGCTGTTGCCGCTGGTGCTGTTATCGTCGTGGCTGCCGGAAACAACAATACCGATGCAAGCGCATTTTCACCGGCTAGTTGCAACAATGTGATCACTGTTGCAGCTGTCGGCAAAAACGGGCAACGCGCTTCTTACAGTAATTATGGCAGTGTTATTGACGTTGCCGCACCAGGGGGCTCTGACGGCGACCTTGTCTGGTCAACAATGAATACGGGAACAACAACACCGGCCGATGACAGTTATAAGGGCTACAACGGCACGAGCATGGCCGCACCGCATGTCACCGGCACCGTGTCCTTGATGTTATCGGTTAATCCCACCATGACACCCTCCCAGATCGAGTCTTATCTAAAAAACAGCACCCGCGCCTTTCCCGTGGGAACGATAAGAGACTGTAATACCAGCATCTGCGGCACCGGCCTTGTCGACGCATATGAGGCTGTGGCTTCTGTTTCTAACAACGTTTTTCCGACTGTCGATGCCGGTTCAGACCAACGGGTGAACACAAATACCTTTGTTTCAATGACGGGCATTGGCAACGACCCGGATGGTACAATTGCCAGCTACCAGTGGACGCAGGTATCCGGTCCCGCAGTAACACTGAGCAACGCCAATACGGCAACCGCCAGCTTCATTGCGCCAACTGTATCAGGTGTACTGATATTTAATCTTAAGGTAACAGACGATGGTGGAGGAATTGCAAACGACACGTTGGTAATCACTGTAAATACGCCTCCTACAGCAAATGCCGGTACTGACTTTGCCGTATCACCCTTACAAACCGTGCAATTAAATGCCGGCCAAAGCTATGATGACACATTAATTGCAACATATGCCTGGACACAAATTTCAGGTCCAACTGTCACTCTTGCAAATGCCAATACTGCCACTCCTTTTTTTACCGCACCATCGACTTATGGCGCGTCAATGATTTTTCAGTTAACGGTAACCGACACTGAAGGAGCGTCATCCAGCGACTCTGTGGTGGTCAGCGTTTCAGCCAAACCAATTGTGGATGCTGGCAATGACCTGTACTTTAATCCAAACCAGGTCGTAAACCTGTCAGCCATTGCCTCGGATCTTGATGGCTCTATCAGCAGTTATCAATGGACACAAACCTACGGTTTTTCTGTGTCGCTATCCAATGCAACCACCGCCAACGCCAGTTTTACTGCACCAAATTACGGAACATCCTACACATTCAAAATAACCGTCACCGATAATAACGGGCAAACTGCAACTGATACAGTTAACGTGTATATCGTTTATCCACCAAGTGTGGGGATAAGCTACGCAAGCGGCGTTAACCCCGGCGCACAGGCAGTACTGGACGGTTCCCCAAGTATTGCACAAAATGGCGCAAGCATTACCGCCTATGCATGGACCCAAACAGGCGGATCTGCCGTTAATATGCAAAATCAAAATACCGCAATACTCACGTTTACGGCAAGCAACAATCCCGGTGAAGTACTTTCGTTTAAACTCACTATTACCGATAGCAATGGCATGTCTGATTCCGCAACCGTTTCAGTCACCGTCAATGTCGGCCCAAGTGTCACCATGATGCCAGACACCTATGTTGCCACCAACACGATGATGTACATCCAAATGATTGCATATTCATCTTACGGCACGATCAGCACCAGCTGGACACAAAGCGCAGGAACCCCTGTTAGCATATCCGATCAAGGCCCCGGCATCGCGCTTATTACTACCCCGGCTAGCCCAACCACATTGATATTTGAACTCCATGTTACCGATTCATATACCGGCATAACAACAACCGAAGAAGTACGTGTCATTGTGGGCGGAGCGCCATTAGCAAATGCAGGCGAAGATCAGAATGTAAACCCGTCAACCACAGTTACACTCGACGGCTCAACCTCATCAGATGCCGATGGCAACATAAGCACTTACAGTTGGACACAACTCAGCGGTACAAACGTGACGCTATCAAATGCCAACGCCGTTTCAGCAACATTCATAGCACCGAACACTGCCGGCACAATGGTTTTTCAATTAACCACAACGGACAACAATGGCTATACCGCCTCAGACAAAGTCACTATTCGCGTGAATGCACCACCGCTTGCCAATGCCGGCGTAGACCAGGTGGTCTCCCCAAACGACAGCGTTTCACTTGACGGCTCTGCCAGCATTGCCACGGTAGGCAGCATTAGCAGCTATCTCTGGGAACAGGTGTCAGGGCTGGCTGTCACCATTAATAATGCTACAACCGCAACCCCTTCTTTTATTGCCCCATCAATTGGCAGTCTGGTTCTACGCCTGACAGTAACCGACACCAATGGCGCAACCTCAACTGACGATGTGACCATCGTCGTTACTGGCGAAATTTTTGTTAATGCCGGCCCGGATCTTGTTGTCAACCCAGGAGATCCAGTCATTATCACAGGTACGGCTACCGGCTCTTCGGGCAATATCACCAGCTACAACTGGGGCCAAACATCAGGCCCAAGCGTGGTATTAAGCAACGCAAATTCAACAAGCGCAAGTTTTACCGCACCTATTGCATCTGGCGTATTAGCTTTTCAATTACAGGTAGCTGATGACATGGCACAAACCGGCACAGACAATGTGAACGTTACTGTTATCAATGCGACTCCGGTACTGTCAACGATTAACAACATATCAGCCAACGCCGGCACCGCTGTTAACTTTACGCTTAATGCAAGCGATGCAAACGGCACAACACCCTTACTGACGCTTACAGGCATCCCGAGCGGCGCAACATTTGATGCAAATACAGGCGTGTTCAACTGGGAAAATTCCAAAGCGGGAAACTATACCTTAACGGCCCGCGCTGTCGATGCAGAAAATACCATTATTTTTGCTGAGCAATCATTTACTATAACGATTGCCTCTGCCGGTGTTTTGCAGTTTGAAGTTGATTCCTTTTCTGTTGAAGAAAATGCCTATGCACGCATAGTGACAGTAACACGGAATTTGGGCACGGCCGGCACGATTACCGTTGACTATAGCAGCGCAAATGGATCCGCAATGGCTGGCACCGATTACACTGCAGTTAGTGGCACTTTGACTTTTGCCGACGGGGTTAGCAGCCAAACATTTAGCATCTTCCCAATTGATGACACAACAGTGGAAGGCAATGAAACCTTCACGCTTAGCTTGAGCAATGCAACAGGCTACGCCTCCATCGGTACCGCAATATCAACAGTGACTATTATAGAAGATGACATACCTGCTGCCGGTGCCTTGTCACTCGAGGCATCAAGTTTCGATATTGCGGAAAACGGAGGCAGCCAAGCCATTACCGTCAATCGCAATGGCGGCACTTCTGGCACGGTTTCAGTCGCCTATTCAACCTCAGACGTCAGTGCCAATTCCGGGGAAGACTATACAAGTGCTAGCGGCAGCTTGATCTTTGCCGATGGTGTAAGCAGCCAAACAATTGTCATTCCTATTCTGGATGACACAAATTTTGAAGGTGACGAATCCCTGTTGTTAACACTAAGCAATCCTGGCGGCGGGGCAACACTTGGCACCTCAAGTGCCATACTGAACATTATCGAAGACGACGTGGCTCCACCCACAACTCCTGGTACATTATCTTTCAGCGCAGATCAATATACGACAGCAGAAACAGACAGCAGTGTTCAAATAACAGTAAATCGCACCGCCGGCAGTGATGGTAGCGTTTCCGTCAATTTTTCCACCGCCGACATCACCGCCACCGCCGGTGCAGACTACAATGCCCAAAATGGCATGATCAGTTTTGCCGATGGTGAAACTTCACAAAGCTTTACGGTTCCCATTATTGATGACGACGCTTTTGAAGGTAATGAGAGTTTTTCTATTTCACTATCTAATCCAACAAATGGCGCGACATTAAACAATAGCAGTGCAATCATATCAATTAATGATAGCGAACAGGCACCAGCACCACAACCAAGCACACTGACGTTAAGCGAACCCGCTTATCGCGTAAATGAAAATGAAAACTCGATTACCATTGCCGTTAACCGACTTGGTAACTCAAGCGGTAATCTTAGTGTGGACTACCAGCTCTCCGACGGAACCGCAACACGTGATAGCGACTACACCGCAACAGACGGTACACTGACATTTGCCGATGGCGTGGTATCACAATATTTCGTCATCTACCTGTTAAATGACTCAAACTATGAAGGTGATGAAACAATTAATATTCTTCTTAACAACAGCAGCGGAAATACGACACTCGGCACATCGCAAGCGACACTTACCATTGTTGAAGATGATGCTGAACCTGCGCCGCCCGCCGAACAAAACCAAGCCCCAACAGCGCCGGTATTAATCGCGCCTGACAACAATGCCACCGCTGTAGACCCTTTTCTTGTCACATTTGACTGGTATGAAGCCAGCGACCCGGATGGTGATACGATCACATACTTATTGGAATACTGCGTAAACGCCGACTTCATCAACTGTGCAAACACGCCACAGACAAAAATAGACAACAACTCAAACCCGTTGCTGGTGAATCTTGGCAGTATTGGGGGCAGTGCAGGTATCAGCTTGGTTCTGTTTGGATTGATGGGAAGTACAACACGCAGGCAAGGTATTATGCGACTCTCAGGCGTGGTGTTATTGGCATTGATTATGTCAGCTTGCGGCACCAATATGCCAATTGTCAATGGCGACGGCACTGTCTCGCAATCCGTACAAAACCTCCAGCCAAATACAACTTACTACTGGAAGGTGACAGCCACTGACAACAATAACTTATCAACTTCAAGCGAAATCCGGCAGTTTACGACCCGTTAACCCAAGTTAACATCCGAATTGACAAGCGATAACATTTTTTTCAACTTTTTTATCGATGCCCTTTCCATCGGTGCGCCTGTTATTGGACTAAGCGGACTCTGGCGAATATCATTGGGCTCAAGCACAACAAGCGCCACTTCGTAGTCTCCCATACCAAAACTGAACACGGGCACTGAACGGGTATCTATTTTGCTCATTTTCATGCGCCTGTCTTCTGTGTTAAACGGTACATCAAAGTCAAGCAACTTAATGACTATTTCTTTTGGGGATTCGGAAAAAACCTGAACTTCAATCGGCGAATAACGCGTTGACGTGCCTTCCAAAACAGGGCCTGTCAAACGAGGAGAAAAGTCTTTAAACATTTTCATTGCTTCTAGCGCTTGCAATCGCATCGCATAAACCAATTGATCATGGCTATTTTCACAATTCGCATTCCCGAACAGGCTCTGTTGTCTTTTAAGCTCCGTCTCCACTTCTTCATTTGATGGCAAATCAAAAGCCTCTGTCAGGCCCAAACGTTTTATCGCCTTAAGCTTGGCCGAATGATAATCCTGCACAAAACCTTCCGCCAATAATTGTGCCGCACAAACGGCAACCTGTTTACGATATGAGGTAGTTGATAAAGCCACAATAAACCCCGGGTAAATTAAAACAATTGATCAGAGGATTCGCCTTCATCCACATCGATGTCATCAAGACTGTCAGCACTCTCAGTACTCGCAGGCAAGCGTGGACTTTCCACCATTTGCTTGGGTGCATAATCCATGCGAAAACTTTCGAAAATCGCCCCTTTAAAACTTGCGTCAGCACGTAAACCCGTCAGCGGATCAATTCGCACAGAAACAATACCCGGCGGTTGTATCAAAGGTGTCTCCGGCACATCTTTCAATGCTTCGCGCATATAGGATATCCACATGGGCAAGGCTGCCCTGGCACCTGATTCATAGTCACCTAGCGGATGTGGATTATCAAAGCCCACCCATGCCGTAGTGGCAATTTCACCGTTAAAACCTGAAAACCAGGCATCACGCTGGTCATTGGTCGTACCTGTTTTGCCTGCCAGATCACTGCGTTTTAGCACCCTCGCCCGACGCCCGGTACCACGTTGAATAATGTCACGTAATATGGTCGTCATAATATAGACATTTTGCTCATCGATCACACGCTTGGCCTGGTTTATCACCGGCTTGTCCTCATCGTCCAAAGCCGTCTCGGGATTTACCGCTTCCACACCCGTCTGTGCTGCAAGCAACGGATTTGAGTCAACCTCATCTACTACAGATGCCATTTCAAGTTCACAAGCCGGGCACACGGTTAAGGGGTTAGCTTGATAAACCAATTCACCGTCGGGGCCGATAATACGGTCAATTAAATAGGTATCCACATAATAACCACCGTTGGCAAACACCGCATAACCACGCACAACTTCCAACGGTGTTAGCGTCGCACTACCCAATGCCAAAGACAGGTCTTTAGGTAATTCACTTGGATCAAAACCAAAACGTTTCACATAATTAATGGCATATTTGATACCGATATCCTGCAAAATACGAATTGAAACCAGATTCCGTGATTTTACCAGTGCTTCCCTGAAACGCGTTTCACCAAATACTTTTCCACTGTAATTCTCTGGTCGCCAGGACTCCTCAAGCCCTGAATCACTAAAAACCACCGGCGCATCATTTATCAGGGTTGCAGCGGTATAGCCCTTCTCCAACGCACTGGAATAAACAAAGGGTTTAAAGTTTGAACCCGGTTGCCGCTTGGCCTGAGCAGCACGATTGAATTTGCTGTGATAAAAATCATAGCCACCAACGATTGCCTGAATAGCACCGTTTTTAACATCAATGGACACCAGGGCACCTTCCACTTCCGGTATTTGCCCCAAACTCCAGCGACCACCACCCGCATCATAAATTCGCACCACATCACCCACTGCTACAATTTCAGCAGCGGATTTGGGCGCCGGCCCGGCACGGTTGCCATCAATATACGCGCCTGCCCATTTCAGTCCTCGCCAACACACATGTGCGATACGGCCATTTTCAAGAAATACCAAAATGGAATCGTCATTTACCTCAATGACCACACCGGCTTTTAACAGGGGATAGGAATCAAGCTGACTCAGGGCGGCAAGCCAGTCTGATGGCTCAGCGTATTCAAGCTCATCCAGGTTTTTCTCCGGCCCACGATAACCATGACGCTCCTCATAAGCCAACAAATTATACTGCAACGAACGATTGGCCTTACTCTGCAACCGGGATTTTATTGTGGTATAAACGCTGTATCCTCCGGTATAAGCCTCGTCCCCAAACCGGGAAAATAACTCATTCCTCACCATTTCAGCAGCATAAGGCGCGGAAAGCTCGATCCCCTTTTGGTACAGTTTCGCTGTCACTGGTCGCCTGACCGCCTTTTCAAACACGTCTTTTTCTATGTACCCCAATTCAAGCATGCGTCGAAGCACATAATTCCTGCGCTGCAAGGCCCGGGTCGGGTTCACTATCGGGTTAAATCGAGAGGGAGCTTTTGGTAAACCCGCAATCATCGCCAATTGGGCAACATCCAGTTCATTTATGTTTTTACCATAATAAATATTGGCGGCGGCACCCACCCCATAGGCGCGATTACCGAGATAAATTTTATTTAAATAAAGGGCGACTATCTCCTGCTTGGTTAAAGATTGCTCAATGCGAAGCGCCAACAAGATTTCACTAAATTTGCGCAAAAAGGTTTTTTCACGACTCAGGAAAAAATTGCGCGCAACCTGCATGGTAATAGTACTTCCCCCCTGGGCTTTTTTGCCGGTCGTAGCAAAGACAAAAACCGCGCGAAGCAGGCCATGATAATCCACCCCGGGGTGCTCAAAAAAACGATCATCTTCCGCTCCCACAACCGCGTGAACCATGTGTTCAGGGATTTCATCATATGTCAGCGGTTCGCGGCGCTTTTCACCAAACTCCCCCATTAATTTGCCATCAGCGGAATACACCCGTAACGGTACTTGAAAACGGATATCCTTCAAGCCTTCAACCGTCGGCAAGGTCGGGGATATATACAGGTACACAGCGGCAGCAGTGACACTCCCCAACACAAACAGCACTAAGGATGCTTTTACTGCAAACGTGATAAATCGCTTCAAAAAGCCCGGTTTGGCAACAGTGGTTTCTTGTTCTTGATTATTGTCGTTCATTCAACTCAATTTCTTATTTTGTAATGCATTATTCGCTTGCCAGGCCTGTCAACCCACATTTACAGTCAACGCCCCATCGAAAAAGTCACACACATCTGATAAACAATACATGCTTTCAAAAACAACATGCAAATCCATAGCCGAAGAATCTCGTCAACCTTGCCTAACTTAATAACACAAAAGGAATTTCATCGTGTAAACTCCTTTCTCAATACTGACAGTATAATAGTCAGCATTCTATCTGTATGATTCAATATGAAAAAACCTTAACATCTGTTTTTTCTGGCAAAACAATGAAAACGCTTGTTCTGCGGCCGGCTATAGCAGCTTCAGAGCGAACAAAAAGCCATCAAGCAATCATTGATATTTTTTTTGGTTACGGCTAACAAAGAGCGTGACCTAGCAGCTGCAAGATAATATCATTATAACTTCTCGGGCAACTAAGTTACGGTTATTATTATCAATTACAGGATTATCAAGGTAACAAGCGACGAAAAAAAGAACACAATACGCCGCATATAAAACGCATCAACCAAAATTTGCACAGCTTTATCTAAAAAACAGGCGCAACAGGGATTTTTAACGTGGGATTTGCTGATTTACTCAAAAGAAAAAAAACAATCTTGCTTGGGCTCGACATAAGCTCATCGGCCGTCAAATTGCTCGAATTAAGCGAACAAAACAACCGTTTTAGGGTTGAAGGCTATGCGGTGGAACCAATTCCACCCAATTCTGTCGTTGAAAAAAACATAACAGATATCGAGTCCGTTGGCGAAACCGTCCGTCGCGCCGTTAGGCGTTCAGGTACCCATTCGACCAATGCCGCAGTAGCAGTGGCAGGTTCAGCAGTTATTACCAAAGTCATATCCATGCCCGCCACACTGTCAGACGATGAACTGGCGAGCCAGATTGAACTCGAAGCAGACCAATACATTCCTTATCCAATTGAAGAAGTTGCTCTGGACTTTGAAGTCATCGGTCTGACAGAAAATAACCCGGACATGGTTGACGTTTTGCTTGCTGCCTGTCGAAGTGAAAATGTTGACGCCCGAGTGGCTGCCGTTGAACTGGGCGGTCTAAACGCAAAAATTGTTGATGTCGAGGCTTATGCGCTGGAAAATGCTGTGGCATTAATTGCCAACCAGTTACCTGAACAGGGTATGAACAAAACCATTGCCATCGTGGACATTGGCTCAACAATGACCACCTTGAACGTACTACAGGATCAACGTATCATCTACACGCGCGAACAGGTTTTTGGCGGCAGTCAGTTAACCGAGGAAATCCAACGCCGGTTTGGCCTTAGCTATGAAGAGGCTGGTTTTGCAAAACGTCAAGGTGGCTTACCGGACAACTATGGCCCTGAAGTACTGGAGCCGTTTAAAGAAGCGATGTCACAGCAAGTCAGCCGATCGCTACAGTTTTTCTTTTCCTCAAGTCAACATAATACCATCGACCACATCGTACTCGCCGGTGGTTGCGCCACCATACTCGGGGCCGATGAAATGATTGCCGAACGCGTCGGAATACCAACAACGATTGCAAACCCGTTTTCATCAATGTCCCTGGCACCCAAAGTAAATGCACAAGCCTTAAGCGATGACGCTTCAGCGCTTATGATTGCTTGCGGCCTGGCGCTTAGAGGACTGGATTAATGGCTCGCATAAATCTGTTACCCTGGCGTGAAGAACGTAAAAAAGAGCGACAAAAGAAATTTTTCATGCTGGCCAGTCTGGTGGCAATTATCGCTTTTGGAATATTATTCGGAATCCATATGGAAATGGAGAACCGCTTAAGCATTCAGGAAAACCGCAATCAATTTTTGTCTCAGCAAATCAGCATTATCGATAAAGAAATTGAAACCATAAAAACACTGGAACTTGAAAAAACAAGACTTTTGAACCGAATGAAAGTCATTCAGGAATTACAAAGAAGCCGGTCCGAGGTTGTTCATTTGTTTGAAGAACTAGCCAAGGCAACACCTGATGGTGCACAACTCATTAGAATCTCGCAAAAAGATGCCGTCATCAGCATTGAAGGCATTGCCGAGTCCAACTCCCGCATTTCCACTTTTATGCGCAATCTTGAACAATCAAAGTGGCTGAAACAACCCGAACTTGTTGTCATTAACGCCAAGACACGCGACTACCCTGATTCCAGCTGGTTTTCACTCAGAGTAAAACGGAGCCAAGCAAAATGAAGCTCTCAGAAATTGACTTAAACGACTTGGACTTTAGTACGATCGGCAGCTGGCCTGCTGCTGCCAGATTTATCGTGCTGACATTGTTAGCCGCAATTATACTTGGAGCCGGTTACTTGCTAGACACAAACAACCAGCTCAACGCACTCGATACCAGCAAAAAGAAAGAGGCAGAGCTAAAACAACTTTTTGAAATTAAACAAGCAAAAGCCGCCAATCTTGACAGCTACAAATCCCAATTACAGGAAATTCAAAAAACCTTTGGCTCGCTACTGAATCAACTGCCTGGCAAAACAGAAGTCGCAGATCTGCTAACGGATGTCACCCAAACAGGACTGGTTAATGGGCTTCAATTTGACTTTTTTAAACCTCAAAACGAAATCCCGAAAGATTTTTATGTTGAGCTGCCCATCGAACTAAAAGTACACGGTGACTATCATGAATTCGGGGAATTTATGAGTGGCGTTGCCAGCTTACCCCGTATTGTTACCATCCATGATTTCACCATCAGCAAGTCAAAAGAGGATAATGATAAAAACAGCCAGGCAAAGCACGAACTCATTCTTGAGGCTAACGCTAAGACTTATCGCTATCTTGACGAAAAAGAACTGAAATTACTCGGCGGTACACCATAATGTATAAAATGCTTGACGATTTCCTTCGCACCAAAAACCTCGAGCAAGCAAATGGTTCAATATGCTTTGCATCAACACAATGCAGAAAAAAAAATGCGACGGCTCTTTGCGTCATTTTATTATTCGCTGTGCTGTCAGGCTGTGCAAAAAATGACGTCAGCGATTTAAAAACGTTTGTCAACGAAGTCAAGATCAAATATAAAGGGCAGGTTGAAGCCTTGCCGGCTATTGCACCTTACGAAAGCCATCATTACAGCCTGTCAAAAACCCGAGACCCTTTTAGGCCCTCTGTCTCATTGGTGAAAGAAGCCACCTTAAAACGCAGTTCAAGTGGACTAAAACCTAACGAAATCCGAAATAAGGAAGGTCTTGAGAAATACGCCCTGCAATCATTGACCATGGTTGGCATAATGAACAATGACGGCCAAAACTGGGCCATTGTCAAAGCACCTGACAACACCATATATCGCGTCAGAAAAGGCAACTACATGGGCGAAAACAATGGCAAAATCACGCGTATTAGCGAGTCTGGCATTGATCTTCGTGAAATTGTCCCGGACGGGCGTGGCGGCTGGGTAAAACGCAAAAACAAACTTAGTTTAACACAGTAGAACACAACCCCAAAAAACGAGTAGCATAACTGAAGGTAAAGGTATCAGGTCAGCGACATGAGCAATAACAGAATTATTCCCCCTCTTTTCCATATAAAACACAGCAAATTTGCAAAACACAGCGATGTTGCAAGCGTAAAAAAATCAAAAATCATAAATCAAAGCAGGCTAATAATGGCCTTATCCTCGCTGATTTTTCTGTTACTGTCACTGCCAACCCATGCTGCCTCATTAAAAGATATCAGCTTTGCTTCACTACCCGGCGATCAAATTCAAATCACATTTCAGTTTGATGGCAAAATTTCCGAACCAAGCAGCTTTACTGTTGACGAACCAGCCAGGCTTGCCTTTGACTTTATGAACACGAGCAACAAGCTGACCTGGCGCACCCGACGCATCGGCATGGGCAATATCAAGTCCATTACTGCCATTGAAGCAAAACCCCGAACACGTGTTGTGATCAATCTGGTCAAACAGGTATCCCACACTGCACGCCTTAGTGGAAGCAAGTTTATCGTTGTTTTGAGTGATCACCGCACACAAGCATCAGCTACAGGCCCGGGAGGGAATGCATTTAACACAAACACAACACGCGGGATAAAAAACATCGACTTTCGACGCGGTGATGCAGGAGAAGGCAGAATCGTTGTCTCGCTAACCGACTCAAGTATCGCTGCCGACATAAAAGAAGAAGCTGGCAAGATCATGATCAACTATCAAAACGCCAAACTCCCCACAGCGCTACAACAAAGTTTGAACGTCCTTGATTTTGCCACACCAGTAAAAACCATTGATACTTTCCAGGACGGAGATGATATCCAGATGATTATCACACCGACCGGAAACTATGAACACCTGTCATACCAATCGGACAAAACATTAACCATTGAGGTCAAACCATTAACAGCAGCTCAAAAAGCCTCAATCAAAAAGACACAATACGCCGGCGAAAAACTTTCACTTAACTTCCAGGATATTGAAGTACGTGCTGTCCTGCAATTACTTGCGGACTTTACCGGCTTGAACGTGGTTGTCTCCGACTCTGTTCAGGGTAATATTACATTGCGACTAAAAAACACCCCATGGGATCAGGCACTGGATATTATCCTCAAAGCCAAAGGACTGGCGATGCGCAAAAATGGCTCCGTCATGCTGGTTGCACCAGGTGATGAAATTGCAGCAAGAGAAAAACTCGAACTCGAATCACAAAAACAACTGGCAGAATTGTCTCCCTTACGCTCCGAACTGATTCAAATCAATTATGCAAAAGCGAGCGATCTTGCCAATATCATAAAATCAGATGCAAACACATTGCTTTCGGAACGTGGCAATGTCACCGTTGACGAACGCACCAATATATTGCTTGTTCGCGACACCATTGATCGCCTCACTGAAATTCGCAAATTGATTGCCAGCCTTGACATTCCGATCAGACAAGTGTTAATCGAATCACGCATTGTTATTGCCAACGACGGTTTTAGTCGCGACCTCGGGACGCGCATGGGTATCCGGGCACGACGAAATGCTGGCTCAAATACAATTGTGACCGCCGGACGAGCTTCAGGACTCGACCTGGGAGTCACTTCAGCGATCTCAACACCAGTGGGACGACATTCCGTTCTCGGCGATATTGGTGCCGACGAAGAAAAAGACTTCAACATCAATTTCCCCGTCCTTGGCACATCCCCCGGCAGCTTTGCAATCGGGCTGTTAAATAACAGTGCGCTACTGGATCTGGAGTTAACCGCGTTACAAACAGAAGGCAAGGGAGAAGTCGTTTCCAATCCTCGCCTGATTACATCCAATCAAAAAGAAGCCACTATCGAACAGGGTACGGAAATCCCCTATTCACAAGCCGCTTCCAGTGGCGCGGCAACCGTCGCATTCAAAAAAGCCGTACTTAGCCTTACAGTCACACCGCAAATTACGCCAGATGACCGTGTTATTCTTGATTTGAGCGTTACCAAAGACAGTGTTGGTGAGCGCTTCAAGGATGTTCCAAGCATCAACACGCGTCAAATCAGAACCCAGGTACTGGTAGACAACGGAGAAACCGTTGTACTTGGAGGTATATTCGAACAAACCAAATCGAAAGAAAAAAGAAAAGTACCACTTCTCGGAGATATTCCGTTACTTGGCTGGTTATTTCGCTCAACCACCGTTGTTGACCAAAAAGAAGAACTGCTTATCTTTATCACCCCGAAAATCTTAAAAGAACGCCTCAAACTCGAATAAACATCTATTGAAATCATCAACTTGCTCAAACAGGCGCTTTCGCCTGTTTGATTTTAAGCAGCCACAAACCCGGTCTCCACGCAGCTGCCTGTTCACATTTATAAAAACAGGCATTATACTTCCCGCTTTCGCAACCGGATTACGATCACAAACCCAAGCACTCGCATTGGCATAATATGCGTTAACAGCCACGTGAAAACACATTACAAATAATCTCGACACCCAGTTTCATGAACTAATATCGACAAGCAGAGACCTTAGAACAAATCGATTTCACCCCAGCCGGATCTAAACCACATTGAAAAAAACAAACGCCATTCCTCAAATACCATCCCGGATCATTCTTATCGGCCCCATGGGTGCCGGAAAAACCAGTGTCGGCATAAAACTGGCCGAAGCACTTGGGAAAAAATTCATTGACAGTGACCGGGAAATCGAAAATAAAACCGGCGCCAGTATTCCCTTGATTTTTGAACTCGAAGGTGAAAAAGGCTTCCGAACAAGAGAGTGTGATGCAATTGATACACTCACAAAAGAAGATAATATCGTATTGGCAACCGGTGGCGGCTCGATTTTGGATAAAAACAATCGCGCCACGATGAAAAAACGCGGCTATGTCATCTACCTTCAAGCACCTCTTGAGCAACTACTTGAAAGAACCTCAAAAGACAAGAACAGACCCCTGTTACAGACCGCCGATCCACGTAAAACACTCAGTGATATCATCGAAAAACGCGAACCGCTTTATCGGCAAACAGCCGACCTTGTTTACACAACAAATGACAAGCAAATTCGTGATGTCATTAACAACATCCTCAGTCTGCTAAAAAATATCAAGCCATCAGAAAGCGCATAAAAAACACACAAACCGGACAAATACCACCTATCAATCTATCATCGCTTGACATTCCGTCCTGGCGACTTTTTCTACTTTAAACCTTAAGGTATACTGCTGGTTTTAACCGGGCACACCCGGCCAGCAATCAACCCCGTTGCCAAATAACACATTAGGAACAAATCCCGTAACAAATGAAAACATTAAACGTAAGTCTGGGCGATCGTAGCTACCCGATATATATTGGACAAAACCTGCTTCAACAAAAGGACTTGCTGCAAAAACACATTACCAGCAAACGTGTAATGATTGTGAGCAACGAAACAGTGGCGCCACTCTACCTCAAACACGTCGAAGAAATGCTCAAAGACATTGAATATAACAGCGTAATATTACCCGATGGCGAGCAATACAAAAACCTTGAGGTGTTAAACCGCATTTTTGATGAACTGCTTGAATATAACTTTGACAGATCCACAACACTTATTGCCTTGGGTGGCGGTGTCGTTGGCGACATGACCGGATTCGCTGCCGCCTGTTATCAACGCGGTGTCAATTTTATTCAGATTCCAACAACCTTATTGGCACAGGTTGATTCATCCGTCGGCGGCAAAACCGGCGTCAACCACTCGCTGGGAAAAAACATGATAGGCGCCTTTCATCAACCACGCTGTGTCATCGCCGATACCAACACGCTCAACACTCTGGAAGACAAACAACTCAGCGCCGGCATTGCCGAAGTAATAAAATATGGTTTGCTGGGCGATGCTGCATTTATCGACTGGCTTGAAAACAACATGAACAAGCTGCTGAAACGCGACCCGGAAGCACTTTCATACGCCATTGAGCGCTCATGTCAAAACAAGGCCAATATTGTAGCAGCAGACGAAAAAGAAAGCGGCAAACGCGCCTTGCTCAATCTAGGGCATACTTTTGGCCATGCCATTGAAACTGCCACTGGCTACGGTGCCTGGCTACACGGCGAGGCTGTTGGTGTTGGAATGATACTGGCTGCGGACATGTCCATGCGTTTAGGCTGGATCGATGAAAAAGACAAAGACCGCATATACCGTTTGATAAAAATAGCCAAGCTACCCACAACACTGCCCCGGAATATGAAGAAAGAAGATTTCTTGCGCCTGATGTTACGTGATAAAAAAACCATTGACGGCAAAATACGCCTGGTTCTGTTGAAATCACTGGGTAATGCTATCATCAGCGATGAATACGATAATAATACCTTGCATGAGACCTTAAATGCTTTTACACAAAGTAAATAAAGAAACGCAATGGACAATCTAGCACCATACGCCGCAAATCCAACCAACTCCCTTGGCCGCAAGGTAGCAGAGCCAGCGCCCAACCACCGCAGTGAATACCAGCGTGACCGAGACAGAATCGTCCATTCTACCGGATTCCGTCGCCTTGAATACAAAACACAAGTTTTTGTAAACCATGAAGGTGACTTGTTTCGCACTCGCCTCACCCACTCCATTGAAGTTGCACAAATTGGCAGGGCCATTGCGCGTGCACTTTATCTTGACGAAGACCTGACAGAAGCTATTGCGCTTGCTCACGATATCGGCCACACACCTTTTGGTCATGCGGGACAAGATGCATTAAACGAATGCATGAAAAACTACGAAGGTTTCGAACATAATTTACAATCATTGCGCGTAGTCGACCTTCTGGAAGAAAAATACGCCGACTTTGAAGGCTTGAATTTAACATTTGAAACACGTGAAGGAATTTTAAAACATTGCTCAGCTAAAAACGCAAAGTCCCTGGGTAAGCTTGGAGAGCGTTTTTTAAAACATCATCATCCCGGGCTGGAAGCTCAACTAAGCAATTTCGCCGATGAAATCGCGTATAACAATCATGATATTGACGACGGACTTAGGTCGGGCCTTATCAACCTGAAACAACTGGAGTCAGTGGCGCTATTTTCCAGACAATATGAAAAAGTCAAAACACTTCACCCCAATCTGTCAGAACGCCGTGTTATTCACGAAACCATTCGACGCATGATCAATCTACTTGTCAGCGACCTTATAGAAACCAGTCAGAATAAAATCACAAAAGCCAATCCCGGCAATATTAACGATGTTCGCCAATATCCAGAACCACTTATTTGTTTCAGCACACAAATAAAAGCTCAAAATCTTGAACTCAAACAGTTTTTGCGAAACAACTTGTACTCTCATTATCGTGTGTACCGAATGACAAACAAGGCAAAAAAAATAATTCAAGGGCTATTCACAGCATTTATGGATGACATTGCCCTGTTGCCACCGGAACATTATATAAAAGCAAAATCAATGGAACAAAATAGGGGACTAAATGGAAGAGCACGAGCAGTATCAGATTATATTGCCGGGATGACAGACAGGTATGCAATCACAGAATACAATCGTTTATTCGACCCAACTCAACTAACCTAATTTCCAAACAAGTTGATTTATGCGCATATACATGCAAACCCAAGCCGCTGAAAACCAGCCACCCCGCTTTTACCACCTACACCTGGAGCCTGATATGTTCGAGGGTTGGCTGGTAACCAAAGAATGGGGATCCCAGGATTCACCGGGGCGGGTACTGAAAAAACATTTTAAGTCTTTCGAGGAAGCAGAACGTGAGATACTGCATAGCCGGGACAAACAGCTAAAAAGCGGTTACCGCGTAGTTTTTGTAAAAGGCCAAACAAATCCACAATAAGACCATCACAATGAACAAATTCTCATCAGAGCTTGCAAACATCATGACACCGGATTATATGGAAAAACTCGGCTTATCAAAAGCGCCGTTTTCAGTCTTGCTCGATGATGACAGTTATTATGAAAATGAAAACAAAACAAATATTCAAAAAAAAATAGCGCACCTGCTCGAATACACAAACCTGGTTCTCTTTATTCAAGGTGAAAAAGGTATAGGAAAAACATCCCTTATCAAACACGGTCTATCAAAACATAAAGAAGACTGGCTAATATGCTGCCTCAATAGCAACGATTATACGCGCGCTGAAGCGTTTATTGAAAAATTGGCAACTGATTTCGATCTGGATCTTGCCAACACGCCATCACCGATACTGTCACTTCAGGAACAACTGGGTGCACTCCAACATACAGGAAAATTACCAATACTTGTTATTGATGATATTGAAGAAATAAAAGAAGCCCTTATTCCCCTCGTATCGACACTTATTCAGCCATCGCATTTCACAGGCAAGAACAATCAAAACGACATTAATGATCCGCACCTGCGTAATGAGCGGCCAAGTCTTCGACTTGTTATCTCTGGAGAAAAAATCCCGCTTGCATTACTTAAAGCAATTCCCCAGAAGGATGAAGAAGAGCAGCTCAAATATCTGCCCGTATTACCACTCACCGAACCGGAAACTGCACAATACGTAAAACACAGGCTCCAGGTCGCGGGCTATTATAAGTCAGCGCCTTTTGATGCGGCAGAAACAAAAAATATTTACCTTCAATCAAAAGGCCTTCCGCAAGCTATCAACCAAATAGCGAACCAGAAGCTTTCAACATTCGCCAATAATAAACCTGAAAAAAAAGTAAGCGCCATGTTAAATACTCATAATAAAAAACTGAAAATTGCAGCCGCAAGTCTGGCTACGCTCGTCGTCATCACCGTTGTGATAATGAACCTTTCCTCGCATTCTGAGACCACGTTTACAGAACAAACCAAAGCCCTTGCCATCCCGACAATCGCAATACCTCATGCAGCAACCCAAAACAATGCAAGCAATATTGCGACTAAACCAACAATAGCCGAGTCAACTGCACCGGCGCCGAAAGCCAGCGACAACCCCAATACTGAAACCACCGCCCCCCAACCGGAAAAATCCACAACAAGGGAAAAAACTGCACAGGCAAACAAAATTGCAACTGAGACAATTAGGGAACCGACAAGCACGCAGGCTCAAGCAGCACCGCCCCCTGAACGTTCAAAAAACACAGTGCAAAAACAACCCCTTTTACGCACTTCAAAAAATGCAGCAATCTGGATAAACAGCCAAAACCCTGATTTTTTTACCCTACAACTGATCGGTAGCACAAAAAAATCCTCAGCCGAGCAGTTTATCAAGCAACACAATTTACAAAATGATGCCTATGTATTTTCCACCACCCGCAAAGGCAAGCCTTGGTATTCTGTCATTTACAAATCCTTTGCCCGGCGAAAAGAGGCTGTGTCGGCGGCAAATTCCTTGCCAAAATCGTTAAATAAAATCAAACCTTGGATAAGACAATTCGAGCACATAAAACAAGACATGAAATAAAATGGCCGCATAAACAAGTAACCGAAAGCGCTTAACAATATTCCCGACTAAAACGATCAATTTGCTATGGATTATTGAAGCAAGACATAATATATTAGTCATGCAACACGGGAGGGCGAATTGACACTGTTGTTCAAATACGCCTTAAATAAAAGGGATAACGGGAATAATTGAGCCAGATCAGGAACAATAATAACAAATGCCATAACACCAAAACACCTGTCTATTAACCGGCTCATGCATTGACTGCCGCAGCTGATTCCTGCGACAAAAAATAATTGCATCCCGAATAATTCCAATAAAATAGAAAGAGCAAATACACTTAAATTTGCGAATTAAAGGTGTCCAAATTGAAAAATCATACCGCTAAAAAACAATTATCAATCATTACAATGAAACGGCCTGCACTCGCATTATTGTCGGCAAGCCTCATTTTTGCTTTTCAAACGGTGAATGCGGCAGCCGAGAGACCGGCAAACAACACAACGTTTGCCAACAGCGACCATTTCGTTTATTCCGCCAATCAGGCAGCACATAATGTTTCTGCATTTAAAATCAACCCTGTCAACGGCCAACTTACCGAAATAAAAGGCTCGCCTTACATGTCCGGCAATTATCCCGTCTCAATTAAAACAACACCCAACAACAAATTTGTTTATGCAGCAAATCAAGGCTCGGATTCCATTTCAGCTTACAAAGTAGATCCGGTTAATGGTTCACTTACCCCCGTAAAAGGCTCACCTTTTGCCGCCGGAAAATACCCGGATGCGGTAACAATTAGCCCTAATGGCAAGTTTGCCTATATTACCAATGAAGATGATAACCGCATCAAAACTTTTACCATCGATCAGCAAACAGGGGCATTAAGTCCAAGTGGAAAACCGGCCACAACCGGCGAACACCCCATCTCCATTAATATTTCACCAAATGGAAAATTTGCCTACGTTGCCAATTTTTATGGTCACAGCATCAGCGTGTATAAAGTCGATGAAATAACAGGTGAAATGACACCATCAGCTGACAATGCCAAAACAGATGAACGACCAATTTATATTACCATTACCGCCGACAACCGTTTTGCTTACTCAAGTAATTATGGTTCCACTACCGTATCCGGTTTTCGCATCAATCAGGAAACCGGCGCACTGACTGAAATAGAAGGCTCCCCTTTTCCTGCTGGCGCCCAGCCCTATTCCGTAACCACTGATAAAGACATGAAATATTTATATTCTGCCAACTGGGGAAGTCACGATGTAAGTGTTTACAAGATTGATAAACCCACAGGCAAACTCACGGAAATCAAAGGCTCTCCGTTCAGTACCGGCTGGTTTCCTTATGCGGTAGTCGTTGACAATGCAAAACCCTATGTGTATGTCGCCAACAACGGAGAGGGCTCCATTTCTGCCTACCATATTAACGACCAGTCCGGTGCGCTTGAAGAACTAAAAGGCTCGCCGTTTGCCACTGAGCGGGGGCCCTATTCATTGGTTATCAACGGATTTGCCGCTGCCCATTAAGCAGTTAATTAGCGTCAACACAGTAAAACCTCGTTAGCAAATTAACGGGGTTTTATTATTTTCATAAATTATTCACCACCTTGTCCGATACTGTACCATAGTGACCTTTCACGTGATTTTGCACAACCTGAGTGGGCAATTGACCAACAACAATATAACAATGGATACTCTGTAACGTGACCCCCAGCGCAGCATACGAGGCAGATATAAAACACCGTGGCTTTACAGAAGACGAGGCGCAACGCAAAGCTGTTCTTCTTACACAAAACTTATACGATGATCTCCTTAAGCCTCAAAAGCCTGAGAAAGTTACCAGTAATAATTCTTTCCTTGGCTTTTTCAATTTTCGCGCAAAAAAACAGCCAACCACACCAATAAATGGCCTGTATTTTTGGGGAGGCGTAGGTCGCGGCAAAAGCTACCTGATCGACCGTTTTTATGACTGCCTGCCTTTTCCTGAAAAGAAACGTGTACACTTCAATCAATTCATGCAAGATATTCACAATCAACTCAAATACCTGGCCAAAACACCTGACCCATTAATTACGGTATCGGAAAAAATTGCCAAAGAATGCCGCGTACTTTGCATTGATGAATTTTATGTTGATGATATTACCGACGCCATGATTATGGCGGGCCTGCTCGACAGCTTGTTCACGAATTGCGTCACACTTGTGGCAACCAGCAATATCGAACCAAAGCGGCTTTATCAAAACGGCTTACAACGCGACCGCTTTTTACCTGCTATCGATTTAATCCTGGAGCACACAACCGTTTACAACCTGGACAGCGGTATCGACTACCGACTAAAGCTGCTGGAGAAACACGGCACGTTCCATATACAAAATGACCACAGCGAAGCAATACTCACAAAGCACCTCAATGAACTTGCCACTACTACTGTCATTGAAAACCGCCCATTTAAACTCAATAACCGCATCATCCAGTGCCGCGCACGTACGGACAATATAATTTGGTTTGACTTCAGCGAAATCTGTGAAACACCCCGCTCATCAATTGACTACATTGTATTAGCCAAAGAGTTTGAAACCATTCTCATTTCAAACATCCCCCAGTTTGACGATGGCGCCAATGATGTCGTGCAGCGTTTTATTCAACTGGTTGATGCCCTTTATGACCACCATGTTACCCTGATTACCACAGCCGCCGCTGCCCCTGATCAACTCTACAGCGGAAAAGGCTTGCAACTCCCCTTTCAGCGCACCGCCAGCCGTTTGTACGAAATGCGCAGTGAAAATTATCTATCACAATTTCATACAAGTTAGCCGCTTACATTTTGCACTTTAATCAATCACAACTTAATCTTGTTTTTCAGCGGCCAGGTGAATTATTCAGGTTAGGCCCTCAAAAAATACAAAACCATAAAAAAAGCCGTGGCTTATTGCACACGGCTTTTTCAGTTTTTCGCTTGTTAGTCGCTTACAACTTGTCGGCATTGCCCGAAAGGTACTCTGCAACACCATCTGGAGATGCATCCATGCCCTTTTCACCTTGTGTCCAACCCGCTGGGCAAACTTCTCCGTGCGTTTCGTGAAACTGAAGCGCATCAACCATTCGCAGCATTTCATCAACGTTGCGACCCAGTGGCAAATCATTAACCACTTGATGACGAACCATGCCGTTAGTATCAATTAAAAATGAACCACGGTACGCAACACCACCTTCAGACTCAACGTCATAGTCTTTACAAATTTGGTGCGTTAAATCAGCGACCAGTGTATAACCAACCTGACCAATGCCACCATCGTTAATAGCCGTATTACGCCAGGCATTATGCGTGAAATGCGAATCAATAGAGACACCAATAACTTCAACATTACGCTTTTTGAATTCCGCCATACGATGATCGAAGGCGATCAATTCCGATGGACAAACAAAAGTAAAATCAAGGGGATAGAAAAAGATAACGGCGTATTTATCTTTTGTTGTCGCTGAAAAATTAAAATCTTCAACAATAGAGCCGTCGCCAAGAACGGCTGCCGCTGTAAAATCTGGCGCTTGTTTACCTACGAGTACACCCACTGAAATCTCCTTTTTGAACAAATAGTGCAGCCATGCTGTACCTTTATCTGTCTGTACAAGCCTTTTGCCCTGGCAAAAAACCAAATAACCGAACAAGGCAATCCCTGGAGACACTAAATGTTGCTAATCTGTTAATTAATGATGCGAATTTAGAAAACTTCTAATGGGCAGATATTACGCGCATTTTCACATCGAATCAACGCCAGCTTTTCTAGGGAAACTTCTCTCATGGCCAGCTTTTAGGGATTATTTCTGTTGATGCGTTAACCGACTTGAGCAACCGCTGGGCGATGAAAAAAGCGCTAAACAACCAAAAAATCACAATCCCCACAAAATTATGGTCAACCCTTTTCCCTCTTGTGCGTTTAACGATACTATGACGCAACACTCACTGAAAAAACACAGGTTCCAACCTGAAAACAAAATGGCTTAACCAGGTGCAACTTAATGACTTTCTTGAACAATCCGAGCAACGCGCCTATCAAATGGCGTTGTATGCAAGTAAAAACCCGGACGATGCACTGGATATTGTGCAAGAAGCCATGATGACGCTGGCGCAAAAATACGCAGATAAACCCTCACAAGAGTGGGGGCCCTTATTCCAGCGAATATTGCAAAGCAAAATACACGACTGGTACCGCCGCCAAAATGTGCGCCACAGATGGCGGGGACTGTTACCCTTTGGCAACAAAGAAAACAGAGACGACAATCCAAACAGCAACCCGATAGACAACGTGGCTGAACCGAAAAACACCAAACCAGATGATAGCCTTTCGCAATCACGCGCAATGGCAATACTTGATGAAGCAGTCAAGAACTTACCACAACGCCAGCAACAGGCTTTTTTGCTGCGCAACTGGGAAGGCTTGAGTGTCGAAGACACAGCAGCAGCAATGGGATGCTCGCAAGGTAGTGTAAAAACCCATTATTCTCGCGCGGTACATAGCCTGAGAACGCAATTGGAAGAACACATATGACGGACGAATTTGAAAAAAGACTACAGGAATTATCACGGCAAACCTTTGAAAAAAAGCTCGCCTCACTTGATGTTAACACCCGCAATCGACTAAAAGCATCAAGACAACTGGCGCTAGAAAAATGTCGCGGGAAAAAGAAAACAACGAGCACGACTGTCACCTTTCCTGCATGGCTGCCCCCAGTCAGTACGGCCACGGCTTTCACCAGCGTAGCGCTTGTCGTAACGTCATTGTGGTTTCAGCCGGAATTCAAGCCGCAAACCCTCATGACGCCGTTAGACGATATTGCGCTGTTGTCTTCAACCGAGGAACTTGAATTTTTTGAAAACCTGGATTTTTACATATGGCTGGAAGACGAGGTCAACAACGACATAAAGCATGACAAAGATGCCAGCTAAACTGTTTTTCGTATTGCTTGCCTGGGCCTCCGCTGGCGCTGGCGCTGCCACAGCCAATAACAAAGAACAACTGCCAGACCTTGAATTATTGGAGTTTTTAGGCAGCTTTGAGACAGCTGATGGCGAATGGGTAGATCCGATGGAAATTGACAATATACTTGAAAATGAAAACCGCATGGCTGCCAGCAGCACCCCAAAACAAACCAAAAACAAACCTCAAACAAAGGACAGCAATAATGACTAAACTCTTTTTACTGCCATTATTATTGCTTATTTTCATCAATCCATTGATGGCCGACGAAAACACCTGGAATAACCTGAGTAAAAGCCAGCAAGCACTGCTAGCCCCTCACCAACAGCAATGGGATAACCTGTCAGCAAAAAAACGCGCGACGATTTTAAAAGGCGTAAAACAGTGGCAATCCTTATCCGCATCACAGAAAAAAATTGCCACCCAACGTTTCAAACAATGGAAATCACTCAGCCCTGATCGCCGCGCTGTTATCCGTGCGCGTTTTAAGGCCTTCAACAGTATGAAACCGCAATTACGCCGGGAAATTAGTAAAAATCAACGCAATTTCAGCAAAATGTCCCCCGAGCGCAAGCGACTGCTAAAAAAGCGCTGGAAAAACATGTCTGCGGCACAAAAAAGAAAAGTACTCAAAAAACGCAAGCTCATGGGTAAACTAAACCAGCGACAAAGGCGACTGCTCCAGAAAAACAGAAAAAACACCAGAAACCATCGCTAACAAGCCCTTAATAAATAATAAAACCAAATAAAGACAAGGCTTCATATATCAACAAACATATATCAAAATACACTTATGTAATTTGTCATCAGAAACAAGTATAGATAACATCTATACATAGATAAGCAAATTATATGGTGGTATTGGTTGATATGGAATGGCTTTACACCACTTCCGGTCTGGCGGTGGGCTTATTGGTCGGAATGACCGGGGTTGGCGGTGGTGCATTAATGACACCTTTATTGGTGTTAGGCTTCAACGTCCCACCACTCGTGGCTGTTGGCACCGATTTACTTTTTGCGGCGGTAACAAAAACCGTCGGCACCATCACTCACGGCTGGCAAGGAAGTGTTCAATGGCGCCTTGTCGCTTTGCTTGCCACTGGCAGTCTGCCAGCAACATTGTTGACCTTGCAATACCTTACCCAATTACAAAGCCACGCCGAAGCATTAAACACGCTGATCAACACCACACTCGCTGTCGCGCTTTTTATCACCGCTGCTTTATTGTTGTTTCGTGATAAATTAACCCGCTTTATTCGTCTTCATCCCGGCAAACAAAACACGGCTCTTTGCTTTTTTCTGACCATTCTAGCCGGCGCAGGGCTGGGGGTATTGGTGACAATATCATCCATTGGCGCAGGTGCCATTGGTATTGTGGTCTTGTCACTGCTTTACCCGAGGCTTGAAACGGTGAAAATTGTTGGTACCGACATAGCCCATGCTGTTCCTCTAACCTTAATTGCCGGTATGGGCCACTTGCAACTCGGTAGCGTGGACACCCATCTGCTGGTTTGGCTATTGCTCGGCTCCATACCCGGTGTCTATTTTGGCAGCCGATTAAGTCAATTCGTCCCAGAAAAAACACTCCGTGTGGTACTGGCCAGTATTTTGTTTGGCGTCAGCTTTTCGCTGGCCAGATAGACAAAACGGAATATTATCTACCAAAAAAACTCCCAGATACACACTGATCCAGACAATCCGTCAAGGCTTAGGTGATCTTTCCAAACGCTTCTGCAAGGTTTTGTTCATCGCCCGTGAGGCCGCAATAAACCCAAACGTACCCGTGACAAAGCTGGCCGAGCCATAACCAAAACGACAATCCAGCGACACACCGTGAATGCCCGGCTTTTCATGGCTCACCGTACCATCCTCTTTAGGGTAAACCTGCTGCTGCGACGAAAACACACACTCGACCCCAAACGAACGCTTGGGATTGCGGCTAAAACCAAATTCCTTACGCAGAGTTGACCGCACCTTTGCCGCCAATGGATCATTAAAGGTTTTGCTTAAATCAGCCACCTGGATCATGGTTGGATCATTCTGACCGCCCGCTCCGCCGGTGGCGATGATGGGGATTTTATTGCGCTTGCAGTGGGCAATCATATTGGATTTAAACTTGATGCTGTCCAGGGCATCGATGACGTAGTCATAGTCATCCGCTAAATAACCAAACAGATTCTTCATGCTTAGGTATTCATGAACGGCATTAACCTCACACTCGGGATTTATCTGCTTGACACGCCCGGCCATCACCTCGACCTTAGAGGCATCAATCGTATCCGTTAAGGTATGCAATTGACGATTGGCATTACTCGTATCCACGGTATCGCCATCAATAAACGTCAGCCTGCCAACACCACTGCGTGCCAGCGCCTCCACCACCCAGGAGCCAACGCCACCAACACCGGCAACAAAAACGTGCATCTCCCTCAGCACCTGTTGCGCTGCGGTGCCGTAAAGCCGCTGAATGCCCCCAAAGCGCGAGTCGTAATCGTCTGAATACTTGCCCATCACCCATACCTAAAATCACAAAACACCGATTTTATCATTTCCCCCGACGAGAACATATAATGCGAGTGGCGGTGCAAGTATTGAGTACCAAGGTGGTCTGGCAGGCTGTTGTTTATCAAGGCAAACCTTATTTTTCAGCGCAAAATGCTGTTTTGAGATTTGTTATAACACAATGTTAGGCTACGGCTACTGGAGGCAAAAACGAGCGCAATAAATCAACCGGGGGTTGTTTTTTATTGTTTACCCCCATCGTATTACCCTTTTACACAAGCTAGATCAGGCTAAATCGCGGTATAATCTGCGCATGATATACCGCGCCAGAATTTACACTTTTCCCTTGTTCACACTCGCTGCCCTGCTCGCCATTCCGGCTTTTGCATTTGCTGAAGCCACAGAACAGACAATTAAACCCACCTCATCTGTGGCAATGAGCATTGGAACAGATTCACTGCAAAACCGGAGCCGTCAGTTTCAGTTAAATATTGAGTTTTCGACATATCACCAGATTAGCGCGGGCTATGGTGATCTACGATCAACTGCCTCGTCACTCAATACCAACCAGTATTATTTTGGCGTCGCCACCAGTCCGTATGAAAAATACAGTGCCGGAATCGAGTACAGTAAATGGGGTAAAAACAAAAAGCTTGAAATAGAAAGCTTGCAAACCGATTTGTACGCCAATTATGCTAACTGGAGCATCGGCCTTAGTCCACAAATCAACCGCGTATGGCTTTATGCAAACAATGGAAACAGCTACGGCGTATCATCGAAAGGAATATCGATTTCTGCCAATTATTATGGTGTTGATCCCTATTTTTTCGGCTTCAATGTCCTGGAAAATAAAATAACAAACAACACCCGCTTTTTGGAAACACCTGCACTAAGAGAAATAGCCTTAAGACGTTTATCGGTCAGCGCACAATTGCTAATAAGCGGGCTGGAAAAAGATCACCAGGGAGTGTCCATCGGCCGTTATTTTCAATGGGGAAGTCTTGAGCTGGAGTGGACAAAAAGCAACGCTGCATTAGTTGATTTTCAAACAGACACGCGCTCGTTCATCCTGGATTACCAGTTAACAACAAATTTTAGTTTGAACCTTATTGCATCACAACAAATTTCAAATGCCAGCAGCAAACCACTGCAAGCAATTGATTTAGGAATTTCTGCCTATTGGTAGTAAACACAAACATGCTGTTTTGACGAACAATTTTGGCGATGTACAGCTAACCCGCATCATTCAGCCGGCCACCGAAAAACAAGGTTACGTGGTTGTTATTGACAGATATTATTGGAATACTAGGGCACCTCTGAATAATTCCCTGGCGAGCGATAGCGGCGTTAAAAACGCTCTCAAAATGCTCATTTATTACATATAAACTCCGCTTTTTCGATTGTTTTTGCCTTGCTCTCATCTCACCAGGGAATTATTCAGAGGTACCCTAGCAAAGTGCAAAATTAACCGGCCATTTGGCTAAGTCCGCACTCACATCAATAATTTGATTTATCCTGTCAACCAATCTTCATCCTTTGCGTTAAAGCCTATTAGACGCACCGTCATTTTTTATAATAAAAAAGCAACGAAAGGAAAAAAACATGTACTTATTCAAACACCTTCGCCTCTGGCTCATGCTAGCGGCAATATTATCCAGTTTATTCACATTGTCAGCCTGTAAAAACACTGCTGATGTAAACGACTACGGCCAACTTACCATCGAACTCACCGACGCAGAAGGTGATTTTAGCAATTACAGTGTAGACGTTTTATCTATTACATTAACAAAGGCCGATAGCAGCATAGTCGAGGTATTACCCGAAACAACGCGCATTGATTTTGCGCAATATGTTGAAATGAGTGAACTACTATCCAGCACCGAAGTACCGTCAGGCATTTACACTGCTGCAACACTGACCCTGGACTACCGCAATGCTGAGATTTTTGTCGAAAATGCTGATGGCGATAATATTCAGGTCAGCAGTGTTGTCGATGAAAATAACGAAACAATAAACACCCTGAAGTCCAAAGTTGTGCTCAATGAGCAAAATCAATTGCGTATTGCGCCCGGTGTTCCGGCACATATCAGTATTGATTTTGATTTGAAAACCTCAAACGTTGTCAGTTTTGAAGACCCTGAGGCACCAGTTGTTACCGTGTCACCTGTGTTAAATGCCAGCCTTGAACCGGACAGCGAGAAATCGCACCGGGTACGTGGTCCATTAAAAAAAGTAAATATCGAAGACAGTAGTTTTGACTTAATCATCCGCCCATTCCATCATCATATCAGAGCCCCTCAAGACAGCAATACAATCACTGACAGGCGAGAAAAATTTGGTAATCTGCGCGTCACCATTAACGATGAAACAAACTTCGAAATCAATACCAAAAATATGACCGGAACCGACGGCTTGCGTGCCATGAACACACTTGACAAGTTCACTGCCGTTATCGCCTTTGGTGAAATTTCACTTAACCCTCGTCGCTTCCAAGCGAGTGAAGTTTATGTCGGATCTAGTGTTCCCGGTGGCGATCTGGACGTTGTGAAAGGTAGCGTACTCAGCCGAACAAACAACACGCTTGTTGTAAAAGGCGCAACCCTTATTCGCTCTGGCGGCAGTGTTATAGTTAATGATGAAGTAACAGTTGTGCTAGACACGACAACACGCGTAAAAAAACAACATGACAATAACGATTACGATATTGGCGCGATATCCGTAGGTCAACGTGTTACTGTCTTTGGCGAATTAAATGACGATACAGCAAATCTTACTCTCGATGCATCTGCGGGAATGGTTCGTTTACTCATCACGCCCTTATCTGGCACAGTCATAGAGGAAAAAGACCCGGACAATAACCTGTTCTTAACGCTAGACCTTAATCAAATTAACGGCCGCAGAGTCACTTTGTTCAACTTTGAAGGAACCGGCATTGATAACGCCAACGATGCCAATCCCGATGCATATGAAGTTGAAACCACCACACTTGACCTTTCCCCGTTCACTTTGGATTCAAACATCAATATTCGCGGCTTTGTCAACAACTTTGGTGCTGCACCAGCTGACTTTATTGCAAAATCAATCAGCGCCAAAAAACATCTAGGAAAGGCGAGAATGCACACCAACTGGAAACCAGCAACAAACACCGCTTTCCGTTTGATATCACCAGAACGTATCACACTGGACTTTACTGAAGCAGGGCGCTTTCATCATGTTGGTGGCGGTCAACGCCGAATTGATCTTGTTGATCAAAATACGGATTTCTCACTGCTTCCCAATAAAGAAAATGCCGGACGATACGTTATACAAACTCGCAATGGCCCGCGTTTTCACAGCACATTTGAAAACCTGAGCAATGACCTAAATGATCTTATGGCAAATGGCAGTCTGGTTGGGCGCATCAAAGCAGCGGGCATTTACGACATAAACACCGGGGATTTTGCGGCTAATAAAATCACCATAAAAATGCAGTAACAATAAGGCTCGAGAAAACGCAAAGAGATCCGTTTCATAAACGAATCTCTTTGCGCTTGGATCAAGACTAAACTAAACCCAAAGTTCTAACGGTGCATTATTTACTAACGTACGCAATATATCACTGCGGGTAATTATACCCTCAACAATCCCTGTATCACTCACAACAGGCATGGCACCGACCCGCTGTTCAAACAGCATTCTGGCAATTTCCCTGATCTCGGTTTCTTGAGAAGAGGTAATAACCCGTGTTTTCGTCATGGACTCAATGGATATGCTCGCCTCCGGCATATAATCGGCGTAAGGCGGTATTTTTCCGGTTGTTGCCGCGTAACGCAGCAAGTCCCGATCCGAGATAATGCCATAAATTTTCCCACGCTCGGTTACCACTGGCACATGCCGAAAACGCCGTTCCCGAAACAATGTCCAGGCATCGGCAATGCTGGTTCGCGGAAACAAGGTAACAACCGGCGATGTCATGATCTGGTGGGCATGCAAAGCAATACCCCGTTCTTTCACCGCCTGAAAAGTAGCAGTATAGGCTTTTTCAGCATTTCTTTTACGCAATAAATTGTCTTCGTGATAGTGTCGCTCTTCTTCATTTTTCGAGGCAACTTTTTTTAGCGCCGTTGCCGCCGATGTTTGCTCCACGATTTCAAGCGTAGTGGATTTATCAAAGGTGACATTATCCCGAATTCCCATTCCATAAACCGAAAAAGTCATGGCTTGCTTTCTACCTTCAATTCACTCAATAATTTGAACATAAACACTTGGAATTGTTCCATATGCTTACGCTTTACCCCAGGCATATCCTGAAAGTAAGGCCAACTGCGAAATTGCCTGTACACGACCTTCGGCTGACTGGCCATATCACCCGATAACACTATCCCCAATGTCGTGGAACTTAAACCAGCCCAGGCAAACCCATAACCGCCATTTAACAAAGAATACAGACCTGCGCCACTTATTAACACATATAAAGCTTGTTCACCGGGAGACACATAACGCGTGCTTTGAATAATTAACCTGATCTGCGCTCCACTTCTGCTCTGCGAAAAACCATTTCCCCGAACACAGGCACGTATTTCATCTTTGGCATGCGCCTCATTATATTCATCGATAAAAGACTTAACGGCATCCAAATACAAGAGTTTATCTTCAATTGCCGTTTCTCCGGCAAAATCAAGACAAAGTGTAAAATAATCGGATTTTACCCTCGATTTGCCCTCGTCAAACTGAAAAGACACGGGCTGGCTTGCACAACCAAACAAAACAACAATAAACAGAAGAAATAAAAAACGGAATTTCATCAGGGCAAGCACGCGAACTCATGACCGGCAAACCAACCAGCACTAATTTAGTGTTTAACTCCCACCATAGCAAAATAAGCAGGTATCTAAAAATTTGATAAAAAGGCCTCAAGACAGCATACTTATGGACTTTTACAAGCCTCACCGCTAAATTTCGGACAATCGATGTATTCTGTTAACAAGCATTTCCAGCTAAAACATTATCTTTCAGCCACATTTATCCTGGCCTTGTTAACCGCCTGTGCATACAACAAGGCAATATACCTTTACCCGAAACCTCCCGAAGAAAGTGTACCGGCAAACAATATCGCCACACTAACCGTCCCGATTGAAATTGATCTGGTGTATGTTGACGGCAAAAAGACCAGTTTTTTACCGCCTTATCAACCGTACGTGCGATTCAAGCTGCTTCCCGGCAAACATGTCTACGGCTTCCAATATCAAGACATGGTATTAAACGAAGACGGAAACGAAGAATCAATCCGATCCGGCATCGTCATCATACGCTTTCATGCTGAGGCAGGGAAAAAATACACCATTGACTTTAACAGACCAACAACATATGCCGAGACGCTAAAGCTGGAAACATTTTTTGAAATAACACTCAACGAGTTGCCTGGCGAGCAAGCAAGTGGCCCCCAAAAAACAATTGCAAGGTCTTTTCCTGCGCCTGAATCACCGTGGCCAAACGGGTTTAATACTAACGCATTTTCCCTTGATGCCACGGATATATTCGATGAAAACCAGCAAAATCACACAAGCAATAAACCACCAGAAAGCGCCCCGCCGGAACAGCATTTGATCTACTGGTGGGGAGAGGCGTCAGAAAAAGCGCGTACGGATTTTAAACACTGGATCGAGCAACACCCATAAAAAACGGCAAAGAAGGATAAAGCGCGTTAACAGAAATCAAACGCATTCTGAAATCTCTTCAAGAGCATCCGGATCCTTCAGTGTAATAATGCCTTTTTGACAGTCAATCAAGCCCTCAATCTCCCAGGCACGCATTTGCTTGTTAATGCTCTCACGTGTTGCCCCGGTTAACTTGCCAATCTCTCCTTGAGACAACTTCATGTCAATTTGAACACCACTGTTTGTTTCATGACCGTAATTTTCAGCAAGTCCCAGAAACTTTTTCGCCAAACGACTCGGTAAATTACGAAAGAAAATATCCTCAAAGTGCTCATCGGCACTACGTAAACGACCGGCCAGTGTTGTTAACAATTGAATAGCAACCTTAGGCTCGCGCTCGATAAATGGCATAAAATCGCGTTTTTCAATCACCAGAATTTCTGTATTTTCAATGGCTTTAACGGTAGCGGTTCGCTCCCCACCATCAAACATGGCGATTTCACCAAAGACATCACCGGCACTCATAAACCCCAACGCCAATTCTTTACCCTCATCCGAATCGGTGATAATTGTGACCCGCCCTACCGCAATAACGTACATCTGTGTGCCAATATCACCACGGCGACAGATTATTCCCCGACTTTTGAATGACTTCGTTTTGGCGTATTTTGCCAATGGTTCAAGCGTTTTAACCGGAATATTTCGAAATAAATTCCCATTTGCCAATAATTTACATTTTTCTTCAAGGGTATAGCTCGGCATCGTTCAATCCTTGCTTGGGCAAATTCTCGGCCCACTTTATTCAAATAATAAAACAATATGACAGTGACAACGGCTTGTTGATTGAAATTATAGATAATCGGCCACCAATTGCACATATTATTTTGCTTTTTTCGCCCGGAGAAAAAAACACACCCAAAACAACTAAACTGCAATAAATTGCAGAATTTGCCCATTGTCCTTTCGGCTGGACTCACCCAATGCAATGGTACCCCGTCCGATTAACGGGATTTCCTCTCTGCGCAAATACACCTCACGCCCCTCTGCGGTTTTTACAAACGTGCCATTGGTACTTTGATCAATCAAAATAAATTTTTCGCGGCGATAAACGCAATAGGCATGCGTACGGGAAACCAGGCCCGCGTCAATCACCAGGTCACAGCTTACGCTGCGCCCCAGTACAAAAGCTTTGGAGTTATTTTGTACCGTAACGCTCTTTCCGCAATAAATCAAATGCAGACTCTGCGCAAGATTGCCATGAACAGCGGTAATGGTATTACGCATTACCGTTACATCGCGGTCTTCCCTCATCACTTCAAACAGTGTCAACAACTCACTTTTGCCTTTTACCGCGATACGATCATATTGGCGGGTTTTATCACGCAAGGCATAAGAAAGCCCCATAAGGACTTTTTCACTGATAATTGTCTGGTTGCCCACCGCAATATTGGCAATACGGGCCGCAACATTGACGACATCACCAAAAATGTCCGCCCCCCGGGATACCACATCACCGTAATCAATGCCAATACGCAACGACAACGTAACAGCAAATTCTTTCATGGGAGCCGCGCTAAAAGTCTCATGGATGCGATTCGCCGTCATAACCGCCGCATCGGCAGAATCAAAACTGCACATTATTTCATCGCCGATAGTGTTAACAATGACCCCGCCAAAAGATCGGGCAATGTCAGACATCAAGGATATGCACTGATTAACACACTCAGCAGCATCCGTGTCGCCTAACACTTCGTATAACCGAGTGCTACCGACAATATCAGAAAACATAATTGCCCGCTTCATACCTGCCTACTTTTATTCCACGTCAAACACCCACGGATAATAACACCCGGTAGACGTTGCATCCCTGTTTTAATTATTGTAACCCCACCCAACATACCGTGAACCAAACAGTGTTATGGGAACAATGGCATTTTATATTTGATTCAACGACGAAACTGCAACGAAATATTCGCTTGGCCGCCCCTGACGTCATTCTCTTAACTGCGTGTTGGTAAATTAAAATGGCCTTTCACTTTTATTATATTAGACGAAAGCAAAAAACGGCTTGCTAACACAAAAACCACCGTAAATCACGGTCAGTCTTGCCGGAAAACCCTCCAGTTTTGACGATTTTAAAATATCCACCCTGTTTTTCAAAATTTGTGATATATCTCACAGTTATATTTACAAATTTCCATGTATAGTTACACCATCAACAGCAAGAAACTTGATAAAAAAAACAGTAAACCCCCAAATACAAATAACTGAGCATTTACTCAACCGAAAAATCGAGGAGAAACAATATGAGCATTTATCTACAAATTGAAGGCATAAAAGGAAACGTCACCGCAAAGGGGCATGAAGACTGGATAGATATCACATCCATGCAATGGGGTGTTGGCCGCGCAATCTCTTCCACCGTTGGCACCAGTGCTGACCGTGAAGCCAGCAAACCCAGTATCAGTGAAGTATCAATTACCAAAATCATGGATGAATCGTCTCCCATGATTTTTACCGAAGCCTGCATAGGAAAAGGAAAATTGGTTAAAATCGATCTGTGTACTGTAGGCACCGACCAAATTAACACATATATGTCCTACGAACTTGATGATTGCATGATAGCCGGCTACTCGGTAAGCACAGGCGGCGACCGTCCAAGCGAATCAATTACACTTAGCTTCACAAAAATGACCATGAAATTTACACCTTACGACAAAAGTGGCAAGCCTGCTTCTCCGCTTCCAGCAGGTTATGACATGGCCACAGGTGCCAAGGTTTAATTTCCATCAATTAGAACAAAACACCGTTTGCCAGTGTGCTCTACCAGGTTTCTACCACTCTCTCCCCTGGTTGATCAGCCGGCCATGCGAAAAAACCCACCTGCCTGTATTGTCAGCGTGGGTTTTTTTATTGCCCATAATCCTAGCCATCATGTTTTGAGCTGATGCTATTTCGCAATTATTTTCTTGCCACTGTGTTCTACATCACATCAGCAAACCCGCCGGAACTTGTATTATATGATAGTACAAAGAATTCCACTTTTTCTCTTTTACAACAAACAATACATTGACAATAAACAGAATGGCATCGTGTTGTGACACGGCTAATATTAGATATAACCACATCCATTAAACAAAAGGATTGAATATGCACACTCAAACCGCATCCCCCCCTCTACAAGCAGTCACTTTACAAGGTATAACCAGTTCCATGACACCAAAAGCCAAAGAACTCGCTGAAATATATTTTTCAAGAAAAAGCCTGCTAATTGCACTATCAGACAATCAATGTTTTGCTGATGCCATAATGCTCCTGTCAAACGCAATGCCTCACCCAAAAGGCCTTCGGTGGGCACTCAATTGCGTTCAGCGAAATAACGGCGATACCGCTCTTTCTGAAGAAAAGGCGATTACCCTAAATACAACAGCGCAATGGTTGGACAAACCAAATGAAGATATTCGAGAAAAGATTCTCCCTACGAGCACGATCGCCCAACCCTCGCCGGTCACTTGGTTGGCCATGGCTGCATATTGGAGTGGCGGTGGCATAAGCCACAATGAAAGTGAATCACCAGAGCCTGTACCTGACGAACTGATACACGACAGCATTTATAGTTCAGTTATGTTGTCTATACAGGAAATGGAAGAACAAAAACAGCACATCGCCTATAAGGATGCAATCAAGCAAGGAATTAAGATATTATATTCGTAACGATACAAGCAAACTACTCTATTTCAACAAGTTCCAGTGTGTTGTTTTTCTGATCGATAAAAAACGCAAACTGATTTAAGAAATTCATTCCCAACAGTCCGCCGAATGCCTCGTTCGAGAAACCGGCCAACACCCCTACCTGCAAATTATTCACTAAATAATTTTGTATTCTAAAAGAATCCAGGGTAACAACTGGTGCGGTTACCACACCATTGGCCGTTGCAAACTCCCGGTATTGTGCTGCCTCGTCCAGTCGCAAGCCTAGTGCCTGAATTATTTTCGGCGATAAAACCGTTAGTGTTGCCCCAGTATCAATAATTAACTTAGCCCGCTCTTGATTATTGATCACGGCATTCACAATAAAATGATTTCCGGATTTTGTCACCGGCACGGGAACAATGCCGTTTTCAATCATCTCCTTCTGGTGCAGTGTCTTTTGCAACAAGGCTTCAGCCTTTACCGCAAAATCTGGGTGATACAACAACACCTCAAGCAATTCTTCCACATGCGAATACTTCCGGTTTTCATATTCAAACTGGGCGTACTGCATTTGCATGGAAAAATTATCCGGTTCTTTGGCCAGCATATATTCGTAAAAGTCTGCCATTTTGGCTTTTTCATTATGCGCCTTCAACTGTTTCAGGTTTTGTCGGCTTAATGTTTTTATCCGCTGGCTGATTTTATCGTATTCATCATCAAACTGCGTCATCGCACGCAAATTAAACAATGACGAAATTGCCTTCTTATATTGTTTTTTTTTCACATAGAATTGCACAAGAATATCCAACACAACTTCTTTGGTATCATAATTCCCCAGCAGGGCGAGTAAGCGTTGCTCGGTATTCTTGTCTCTCGCTGCATTCACTCGCAGAAAATTGGCGTATTTGATCACATCATTATTTAGTCTGTTTTTTGCTTCAACATCCAAATCCTGCTTAATTAACTCAATCAATATGCCCAGTTGGGTATTATCCAGCAAATCGCTTGGGGAAAAAAAATCCGGCGTGGTAAGCGGCGGCAGATTTTCTGTCGTCAGCGTTGATTGAGGCATTGCAATGTCGATATCTTTCAAAACAGCAACAGGTTTTGGCGAAAAAAAACTGTAAAGCACATGACCATACCACCCGGCAATAGCCCCAAAACCCAAAACACCAACAAATAATAAAAACCTTTTCACTGTGCTTTTGCCTCCTGTCCCCCAAACACAATATCCAGCTTTACGATCACACCTGGCGATGGACTAAAATCATTGTCCCGATCAAAGGAAAGCGCAGGGGCAATTTCATAGAAAGCCCATTTTTTATAAAAATTATATCGATAACGCATCTTCATAAAATACAAGGTAGTGACCGCAGGAGAAGTCAAATCCGCATTCATCCCAAGTGTATAAGCCATCAATTTTTTATTACCCATATCCTGAAAAACCGACCAGCTCTGAGAAAATGCCCTTTCCCCACTATCGCGCATCGCTGTTATACGACTACTGCTACGAAAAAAATAAATATCACTCAGGGGTTTTTCAATATCAAGAATACCTGTTCCACCCCAACCATCCGATTTAAAATAAAACACACTTTGTGTTAGACGAAAGGTTAATCCACCAACAAAAAACAGTCGCCGTATTCGCAGTTTAGCAAATGGGTCCAGCGGGATCTCAAACCGAACACCCGTGTTTGCACTTACTCGCCAAACCTTGGAGTTTAAAAAAATATATTGTAAGGCAGCCTTCAGCTCTTCAATTCGACTAATATTACCAGCCTGCTCAATATTGTTTTCGGCATCGTTTCTCGCCTCATCACCATCGATAATAAAACGAAGACGCCGCTGGGTCTTTGGCAAATGTAACTGCGCCCTCAATGAATAGGTACTACTGCCTCCCCGAAAAACATCATATCCCGCAACATAACTAAACAAAACCTTGCTTTTAGAGCCTTCTTCATCCATGCGCGCATTTACAAAAAAGTTATCAATGTAATTCGATGTGGCTATCAACCGCCCCGAAAGACTGGCATGCACATTGTCTATCAGGCCCAATGCTTTTTCTTGCACGGTTTTTTCAGCGCGCTGGCTGTCTGCCTCTGCACGGCTTCGCTGATCAAGCAATACCTCACCTTGCTCACCGGCAACAAGCAACGCTGACAGACTTAACAAAAAACAACTGGCGAATAGCTTACACAGAATAATTGTTGCGCCCTTGATTAAATAATTTTGATCAAAAGGCAACATTCAGTCCAGGTATTGCGCGGGCGTTTCCTTGAAAAAAACATAAGAATATGCTAATATTTTAATTCCCTCGAGTTACTCGCCACAGGGCCATAACACCCCCCTTTGACGACACTTATTCATGGTAATAAATTCACAGAAAAAACATCAAACACGATTGGTTACGAACAGATTAATGGAAAAGACAACAAAAGGATTTCAATTCTATCAGCCAGACGCCGATATTAATTTATATCCTGCCTATTTCTGGCCGGGCGCTGTATATCTCTTTTGCGGCCAAACCATTAGCAGGCCATTGAAAATTACCCAATCAATCGTATTTCAAGCATATAGAAAATTAAACACACAGCCCGGGTTCTTGACTTAATGATGACACCTTCACAACAATTTCCAGCATGGCTAACCAAACTGCTGCCGTTTTTGAAATGGGCGCACAAGGTTAACGCCCAAACGCTAAAAGATGACATACTTGCCGGCTTGACCGGTGCAATTGTGGTATTACCACAAGGTGTTGCTTTTGCCGCTATTGCCGGCATGCCACCGGAGTATGGCCTTTACGCGGGTATTGTGCCAGCCATCATAGCTGCCTTATTCGGCTCCTCCTGGCATTTGGTTTCAGGCCCCACAACCGCCGCGTCTATTGTCTTGTTTTCGGCCCTCAGCGAGATGGCACAACCCGGCAGCATGGACTATGTTCGTCTTGCACTCACACTCACATTCATGGTGGGCATTATTCAGCTTGTCATGGGCTTGGTAAAACTTGGCGCACTGGTAAATTTTATATCCCATTCCGTTATCATCGGTTTTACCGCTGGTGCCGCTGTGCTTATTGCCGCAAGCCAAATTAAAAACTTTTTTGGCCTGGAAATGGCGCGTGGCCTGCATTTTTATGAAGTGATACTTGAACTTTTTCAAAACTTTTCAAATATCAATCTGTATATTACCGCTGTTGCCAGCGTCACACTCGTTGTTGGAATACTTTCCAAAAAATACTTGAAAAAGCTCCCGTACATGATTGTCGCAATGCTTGCAGGCAGCGTGTTGTCCATCATACTTACTCTGATTTATGGTGCTGAGGTAACCCAAATTGATACTGTCGGCGCGATTCCGGCAACCTTGCCGCCACTGTCATCGCCTGATTTCAATTTTGACACCATTAAAGAACTTATCCCTATCGCTTTTGCGGTTACGTTATTTGCATTAACCGAGGCAGTTTCCATTGGCCGTGCGATTGCCGCGAAATCAGGACAAACTATTGATGGCAATCAGGAGTTTATTGGCCAGGGTTTATCAAATATTGCTGGCAGCTTTTTTTCAGCTTATGTGGCAACTGGCTCATTTAACCGCAGCGGGCTCAATTTCGAAGCCGGGGCAAAAACACCCATTGCTGCCGTTGCCGCCGGTTTATTCCTGATTATCATTGTCCTGCTGGTCGCTCCCTATGTATCTTATTTACCCAATGCCGCAATGGCAGCGATTCTGTTTATGGTGGCGTGGGGAATTGTTGATTTTCATCACATTAAAAAAATCTTCAAAACCAGCAAATCCGAGTCTTCAATTCTTGGCACCACGTTTATCGCCACATTGTTTCTTGCCTTGGACTTCGCCATCTTTTTGGGCGTCATGCTCTCGCTGGTTTTATATTTACGCCGTACTTCCACACCAAAGGTGCTCTCTCGAGTACCTGATCCACGTCTGCCAAACCGAAAATTCAATACCGACCCCGACTTGCCTGAATGCCCCCAGTTAAAACTGGTGCGAATTGACGGGTCTCTGTTTTTTGGCGCAATCAACCATGTTCAAGAAACGCTTCGCCGTTTTGAAAGCCAACAACCCGACCAAAAAAACCTGCTACTACTGGCTCACGGTATCAATTTTGTTGACAGCGCCGGCGCTGAGCTTATCGAAAACGAAGCCAAACATCGCCAGAAAATCGGGGGCAAACTATTTATTTACGGCGCCAAAGAAGCCGTCTGCGAACAATTTCGTCGAGGAGGCTATATGGCATCCATTGGCCGCGAAAACATCTTCTCCTCGAAAACCGAAGCTTTAGCTGTCATACAACAACAGCACCTAGACAAAAACATTTGCGCAACATGTGACAAACGTATATTTAAAGAATGCCAGGCAGATCTAACAACACAGAACTAAACCATTATCTACTTACCCAGGTGGCCAGGAAAAAGCTCGCCCTGCCATAAAATGCATGTGAGTGTGAAATACCGTCTGCCCGCCATCTTCATTGCAATTCAATACCAACCGATAACCTTGCTCTGCCACACCCAGATCCCGTGCAATGGTTTTGGCTGCCTGCCCCATTTGCCCAAATATTGTCGCATGCTCGATTTCAAAATCATTCACCGTGGCAATATGCTGACGTGGAATAATCAATATATGGTGAGGCGCCTGCGCATTTAAATCGCGAAATGCGATCACATCCGTGTTTTCGTAAACGATGTCACCTTTTATGCTGCCATCGGCTATCTTACAGAAAATACAGTCCATTTTTCCCTCGCATGTTATTTAGAGTGGTTTATTCATTTAACACTATCGTCATCGCCCTTTTTATTCAAGACTGTTCGCATTCCGTCACTAAAATTGCATTACTTAAAGACAAGAAACGACATAAAACACAGCCATGACCCAAGACATTCCTTATTCTCTTTTTCTCTTGTTTGTCGCTCTCACTGCCGGTGGCATTATCGGCCTTGAGCGCAGCTACAACGGTCGGCCAGCGGGGTTTCGCACCCACGCACTGGTATGCCTGTCTTCTGCCGTACTTATGCTGCTCACCGTTCATCAATGGGAATTGCTAAAAGATGCGCCCATTGAAACCATACGCGTAGACCCCACCCGAATGGCGCAAGGCATTATGACCGGTATCGGTTTTTTAGGTGCAGGGGTAATCATGAAAGACAGCTTTACCATCCGCGGCCTGACAACTGCTGCCTCCATTTGGATCACCGCTTCTATTGGGATTTTAATCGGCATGGGATATTTAGTCATTGCCGTTGCCGCAACAATACTTTCGCTCGGAATCCTCTCGCTTTTTCGCTGGCTGGAAGCCCGGATACCCTCACTGCAATTTGGGCAACTCAGTATCCGGATTCTGCGTAAAACCAGCCTGTCAGAAGAAGACATTCTTGAAATCGTTGACTACCACTCAATTAAAGCCCAAAACAAGTCATACTTTGTTCAGGATGAAGGCAAATACCTCTATTTTGAAATGATTATTCTCACTCGCCATCAAGCCAACTTCAAGAAGCTTGCGCAAACCTTGAGCCAAATGGAAGAAATCCTTGAATTTTCCGTCACCCCACGGAACAACTAAAACAACAGAAAATGGAAAATCAGGCTGTGGATAAGTCGGCTTTATACACAGAGAAACAAGCTTGTCAACAGACTCTCGACAAGAAATACAGCTTATGGGTGTTTTATAAACAAAAAATATATTTTCTTTAAAAACAGCAAGTTAAAGGTGAGTTTATTTTTCATTCATTTTAACAGGAATGCCTGATTCACGGGGATTAAGACCCCGTATAAACAATTAATCCACAGACTTATCCACAGTTTCTGTGGATAACCAGAACTTACCCACAAATCAATCACTTAGCTTTCAAGCTGTAAAATACAGTGATAAATTTTTTGCGGTACGACCACAGGTTCTACGGTAAACTACTGCAATGACAAATTCAGCCGTACTTCAAATTGCCATCCCGATCCCGCTTAGAAAAACATTTGAATATTTACCGCCCCAGAACACCGCACTCGCCAGCCCTACTACCCTTGCGCAAATCATGCCGGGTATTCGCGTCAAGGTGCCTTTTGGCCGCACATCAAAAATCGGCATCGTCATTGGCTCCACAGACACACCCAGCTACCCGAGAGAAAAACTAAAGCCGGTTATCGAATACCTTGATAAAACCCCCTTTTGTGACGCACAACACCTGAAATGGCTACGCTGGGTTAGCCAGTATTACCATCACCCGCTGGGGGAAACACTGTTTACCGCACTGCCTGTCGCTTTGCGCAAAAATAAACCCATCAAGACCAATCTTGTAAAAACCTGGCAACTCACCGAAAGTGGCAAAAAACTTCCCCCCCAAAATCTCTCACGTGCAAAAAAACAACAGGCCTTATTCAACACCCTGCGCAAGGCAAATGGCCCGGTAAGTCGACACGAGCTCGACAAACAATTTGAGAACTGGTCAGCCGCCATGAAGGGCCTGATCACAAAAAAACTCGTTGAAATTTCAACAGCCGAACCAAGCCGATGCAACGCGAGCTACAACCCGGAAAATGCCCCCAAACTGAACACAGAACAGCAAAATGCGGTCTTGAAAATAAGCCAAAAACCCGACCAATTCGGGGTTTTTTTACTCGACGGGGTAACGGGTAGCGGAAAGACAGAAGTTTATCTGAACGCCATTCAAAAAGTCATAAATGCGCAGCAACAGGTACTGTTTCTGTTACCGGAAATCGGCTTGACCCCACAGTTGACACAACGCTTCAAAGCACGTTATGGCGAATCCGTAGGCATAATGCACTCGGGAATGAACGACACAGAACGCTATCACATGTGGTGCGATATCAAGGAAGGCAGAACCCAGATTCTTATTGGCACCCGCTCGGCTATTTTCACACCGTTCAAATCCCTGGGCATGATTATTATCGACGAGGAACATGATTTGTCATTCAAACAACAAGACGGACTGCGCTATTCTGCCCGCGACATCGCCATCACCAGGGCCAGTCAACTCAATATCCCGATTATATTGGGCTCAGCGACACCTTCACTTGAAACCCTGTCAAACCTGAACAAGCCCACTTTTACTCACCTGATACTAAAACAGCGCGCGGGAAAAGCACTGGCGCCACGGATCAGCACAATTGATTTAACAAACCAAAAACTGGAACACAATTTAAGTCCGGTTATCATGGAGGAAATGCAAAAAACCCTTGATCGTAACGAGCAAGTACTGTTGTTTTTAAACCGGCGTGGATTTGCTCCCGCCATGATTTGCCAGGAATGCGGCTGGTTTGCGGTGTGTAGTCGCTGCGACAGAAATATGACCATACACCAACATCGCCAGCGCCTCGTTTGCCACCATTGTGGCGCTGACCGTAAACTGCCAGCCCAATGCCCGCAATGCAGTTGCCTTGATCTACGTCCCATTGGTTTTGGTACCGAGCGGATGGAACAAGCGTTAAACAAGCTGTTCCCTGACATCGAGACAATCAGAATAGACCGCGATACCACCAGCAAAAAAAATGCAATGCACGACTTATTGAAAAAGGTCAATAACCACAACGCCCAAATCTTGCTTGGCACACAAATGCTGGCCAAAGGCCATGACTTTCCCAACGTCACGTTTGTCGGCATTATTGACGCTGATCAAGGCCTTTTCGGTGCCGACATGCGCTCAGCCGAGCGTATGGCTCAGTTAATTACCCAAGTTGCCGGGCGATCCGGGCGCGGCAACAAACCCGGGAAAGTTGTTATCCAAACCCTTCACCCAAAACACCCTTTGCTACAAGTATTGATCAAGGAAGGTTACGCCAGTTTCAGTCGCTCAGCATTGCAGGAAAGACGGGCAGCGATGTTACCGCCCTACACCTTTGCCGCGATGATTCGCACCGAGTCAGTACAACGGGGGTTTAATTTTCAGTTTTTAAACGACTTAAAAAATATACTCAATGCGCACAACAACACAGTAGAGCTGCTTGGTCCTGCTCCTGCCCCAATGGAAAAAAAAGCCGGCAAATTTCGTACTCAGCTTTTATTATTGAGTCAATCAAGGCCCGCACTACACCAACTATTAGGCAAGGCATTACCACACATCGAAAAAATCAAATCCGCTAAAAAGGTGAGATGGAGTCTGGACATCGATCCAATGGAAATGAGTTAAGGGATGAACCGGCAAGGCCCCAAAAGACCTAAACACGTGTCAAATCAGGAATTCAGGCCAGAGCCAGTCAGATCATCGAATACCGAAATCGGCTCGCTGGCAACACGGTACTTTTCATCCGCCCATGCGCCAAGGTCAATGAGCTTGCAGCGTTCACTACAAAACGGCCGATACTGATTTTCGGCACACCATTCGACGTCTGATTTACAGCTAGGACAACTGACTATTTTATTCATAATACACAACAAATAATTTTAAATGGAACATCCTGTTCAAGCTGTACAGGTCGTTCAGCCACCCCCATGGGTTTTAAAAAGCGTACCGTATATCGGTGCCGGCCACCACTGATTTCAGGAAAATAAGCCACATTTTGAGGTAAAACAACCCCCACGATTTGCACCATGGTACCCGCTTCAAGTACATGCTGATACACCCCCCGATTAGCGACAACCTGGCTTTCAATGGCGGTTTCCCGGATCAGTCGCAAGACCAAATCAACCGAGCGCCGGATCAACTCAAACTCCTCTAACCAACTGCGAATATCGGCATTGCGCACTTCGATACTTTGCCCCAGCCAATAGGCATAAGCCGGCACATCAATGCCCAGTGCACCACCTGGCAACGAGTCTCTTTGCCGAATAGCGGTTATCAATTCATTCAGCTTGAGATTTTGACCAACCTGACCTTCAAACGCCCGCAAGCTTTTCGTCATTTTAAGCAGTTCGTGCTTGATATCCCGCAAACGCCCCATATTCACGCCGCTCATCGATTCATATTTACTCAATACATTATTCATCCGATCCATTTCCTTCATCAGATCAGTTTTGATGTCAGGGCGGGAAAACACATTCAGCAATGCCATCAAACTCTGAATGACTGATCGACTATCCCACACACTTGTCCCCTGAAGCTTGTAATCGATTTCATTAAATAGCGATTCCAGACGAACAAACGTACGCACCTTTTCATTAAAAGGTAATTCATACAAAGTTTCGGAGTGTTTTGCTGTAAAAGCAGGTGTATTTTCAGTCAAATTATTCTGAGCTACCTCATTTGAAGATGTATCAGCAGATGGAACAGCGTTTACCAAAGGCATATCGGGGATCACTTGTATGCGAGTATCATTAACATTAGACGTTTGGGTTGCCATTATCTTCGATAAGCGGCCCATCAACAAGTGTATTTTTTTAGTGGCAAAATTCAGCATGTAACTGCGCTACCGCTTGCTTTAGGGCCATTATCGAACCGTCATTTACAATCACAAAATCCCCGGCTGAACACCTCGCCTGCCTGTCGGCCTGTGCACGAATTATCGCCTCAACGTCTTGCGCTGACACCCCGTCACGCTGAACTGTTCTTTTTATTTGCAATTCAACAGGCGCATCCACCACAACCAGCTGGTCAACAAGATCGGTTTGCCCGGTTTCAATCATAAGCGGAATAACAACCAGACAATAACAGCCTCTGGCCTGGGAAATTTCATCACGGATCTTCGATCTCACCAGCGGGTGAAGAATGCTTTCAAGTTTTTTACGCTGCCCGGCATCATCAAAAACCATTTTTCTCAGCTTGCCCCGATCCAGGCCCCCGTCGGCTTGCAAGACATCCGTGCCAAATGTTTCGATAATCGCATCTGTTGCGGGCAAACCGGGTTTCACCAAATTGCGTGCAATCACATCAGCATCAATAACAGACACTCCCAATTCAGCAAAAAAATCGGCTACCACAGATTTGCCACTGCCGATACCGCCTGTTAGCCCCACTTTCAGCATGATAAACAGAAAAAAATGTGCATCACCCCATCACCGTCAAGTAGGTTTGATTAATTTGCTCACCCCACATCAATGCCAGCCAGCCAGCAATCGACAAATAGGGACCATAGGGAATCGGCTTGTCTTTATTATGCCGTTTAAACGCGACCAAGAGTAAACCAATTATGGCTCCCGCCAATGACGATAACAAAATAATGGCGGGTAATGACTGCCAACCTAACCAGGCCCCCAATAACGCCAACAATTTAAAATCGCCAAAGCCCATACCTTCTTTACCCGTGGCAAATTTAAACAACTGGAACACCAGCCACAACACCAAATAACCGGCTACAGCGCCGATAATACTGCTTGCCGGATCGACAAACACACCCCATAGGCTTAAGATCAACCCCAACCAAAGCAGAGGCAAGGTAATCACATCCGGTAACAGCTGGGTGTCATAATCGATTAAACTCAAGACAATCAATGACCAGGTCAATATCAATGCTGCCAGCGCCGCCCAGCCAAAACCAAAATGCGCCACAACAGCAAAAGACAATATAGCTGTCAGTAACTCAACAGCCGGATAACGCAATGCAATCGGTTTTTTACATGAACGGCATTTACCGCCAAGCAAAATAAAGGAAACAAGCGGAATATTTTCCCAAAAAGCAATTTTATGTTGACAATGGGGACAATGAGAATCGGGTTTCGCCAAATCAAAGCGTGCGCTTTTATCTGCTTTATTATCTACTTTGTCTGGTTGTTTTGCTTCAGACGGCTCATCACCGGAAGTGCTAGCAAGAAACTCTTCACATTCTTCTTTCCAGCCTCGCTCGAGCATAATCGGCAATCGATAAACAACCACATTTAAAAAGCTGCCCACAAGCAAACCAAGCACCGTGCAAGCAATAATAAAAGCCGTCTGATTTTCCGCAAAATACTGCAAATATGGCATTAAAACACTTTACCCATCTGGAAAATGGGCAAATACATCGCCAGTACCAATCCGCCAATCAAAGCCCCAAGCACGATCATAATCACCGGCTCCATCAAACTGCTCATGCTGTCAACGGCATCGTCCACTTCCTGCTCGTAAAAGTCAGCAACCTTGGCCAACATGGAATCAAGCGCCCCGGACTCCTCACCAATAGCAACCATTTGCACCGTCATGTTTGGAAACAAACCGGAAGTGCCCATGGCCATTTTCAATTGCTGGCCCGTCGAAATATCATCACGCATTTTCAGCACAGCATTATGATAAACCCGGTTTCCGGTTGCGCCTGCCACGGATTCCAGGGCTTCAACCAAGGGCACACCTGCGGCAAACATCGTACCCAGGGTTCGGGAAAAACGCGCAACAGCGGCCTTTTTCATAATTACCCCAATGACCGGGGTTTTTAAAATCAAACCATCCCAAAAATAATTAAACTTATCCGAGCTTCGACGCGCACGAAAAAAGGCAAACACCACCACAAACAAACCGGCAAAAATATACAACCAGGTTTCCTGGACAAACTCCGACATTGCCACAACAAGCTTGGTAAAGGCAGGCAGATCTGCGCCAAAACTCGAAAACAAGGTTTCAAATTGCGGTACAACATACACAAGTAATATCATTGTTATGATCAACGCCACTGACAAAACCCCCACCGGGTAATACATGGCCTTTTTGATTTTGGCTTTTAATAATTCTGATTTTTCCTTGTAATCAGCAATCTTGTTTAACAAGCTTTCCAGAATACCGGCTTGCTCTCCGGCCTTCACAAGACTGCAAAACAAGTCATCAAATTCGTGGGGGTGCCTTTTTAAGGCCTGCCCAAGCGAACTGCCACCTTCGATATCCATTTTCAATGTCGCAACCAGGGTTTGCATACCCGAATGCTCGTTACCTTTGGCCATAATATCAAACGCCTGAACCAGGGGCACACCTGCCGACATCATGGTAGCCAACTGCCGGCTAAAAACCGATATATCTTTTGCACTGATTTTCTTTTTGGAAGCGCCGAAAAAAAGGGACACCGGCTTTTTTTTGACTTTCAAGGGCGAAATACCCTGCCGTCGCAAGTCGGCCTTTACCAAAGCCACACTGGGGCCAATAATTTCGCCTTTGTGCCGGGCTCCCCGGCGGTCTGTCCCTTCCCAAATAAACGTCAACTGCTTTACAGGTTTAGCCGGTTTAGCTACCTTGCTACTCGCCATTGCATTACTCCGATGTAACTCGATTAATTTCTTCAATACTGGTCAAGCCGGCTTTGACTTTTTCCAGCCCGGCCTGACGCAGGCTCAAGATGCCCTCTCGCTCCTCCTGTTCTGCAATTTCAGCAGAGCCAGCACCGCTAATCACCAAACGTGAAATTTCTTCAGTTAACGGCATTACCTCAAAAATACCCAGGCGATCCTTATAGCCGGTATGGCAGTTTTCACAGCCATTCACATTTGGCCCATACAAACCAAAACTGCCAATGTCTTCCGCCTTGAACCCCTGCTGAATCATCACCTCGTCATCGAGCTCTATTGGCTGTTTGCAATGCACACATAATTTTCGCACCAAACGCTGGGCAATAATCAATGACACGGAAGCAACAATATTATATGGCTCCACCCCCATATTGGTTAAGCGAATAATCGTATCCGGCGCGCTGTTGGTGTGCAAGGTAGACAAGACCATGTGGCCGGTTTGGGCGGCTTTCATTGCAATCCCTGCGGTCTCGGTATCTCGCACCTCACCCACCATAATGACATCAGGATCCTGGCGTAAAAAAGAGCGCAGCGCTGAAGCAAACGTTAAGCCGATTTTGGGACTAATATTCACCTGATTGACACCAGGCAGGTAAATTTCTGCCGGATCTTCCGCAGTGGAAATATTGCGGTCATTGGTGTTGAGAATACTTAATGCAGAATAAAGACTCACGGTTTTACCGCTACCGGTTGGCCCGGTTATCAACACCATGCCATGGGGTTGCTGGATCGCCTTGATAAAGGTTTTTTTCTGCGCTTCTTCCATCCCCAATGTGTCGGCGCCAAACTTCAAATTGCCGGAATCCAGTATGCGTAAAACAATTTTTTCACCAAATAAAATCGGACAGGTACTGATACGAAAATCAATGCCCCGATTTTTGCTCAGCTTCAACTGCATACGACCATCTTGCGGCAAGCGACGCTCTGCAATATCCAGCTTTGCCATCACCTTGATACGCGAACAAATACGGTTGGCCAAATTAGCTGGCGGCGTTGCAATTTCCTTCAACATACCATCGATGCGAATCCGCACCCGAAAACGCCCTTCATAGGGCTCGAAATGCACATCCGAGGCGCCTTTTTGGATAGCTTCCATCAAAACCTTGTTTACAAAGCGAACAATCGGCGCTTCGTCAATGTCGGACTCCCCGTCATTGTCATCGGCATCTTCTTCGATTCCGGAAAACTCAAGATCCTCCAGTGTCGCATCTGAATAATCTGACAATGCCGAGTTGACATTTTCCAATGCCTTTTCAATTGCCTTACTCAGAGATAGCGCCTCGGTGAGTATCGGGTCAACACTTAAACCTGTATGAAACTGTAACTGATCCAGCGCGTGCAGGTTGCCTGGATCAGAAATCGCCACCGACAAACGATTGCCCCGCTTTAGTAACGGCAAGGCATTTAAGTCATGTATCAAACGCTCATCAATCAGCTTGATGACGTCTGGATCAGGCTCAAATACCTGAATATCAAATAAGGGGATACCAAATTCGAGGGACGCAGCCGTGGCAATCGCCCGGCTTTCAACAATATGGTGCTCCATCAAATAACTGACGAAACTCACACCCTCGCTATTGGCCTGAAAATAGGCACGCTGCGCCACCGCTTCCGTGAGCAGGCCATTTCTGACCAATCGTTTGGGTAATCCATTTAATGCGACAGACACAAATTCTTCCTGTTTTCAGTTTTTCATACTTGACTCAAGTGCCCTTCGCACTGTCTTTGTATCGGCTCAGGCAGGGATTTTTTTGAGTTTTGGATAAGACAAAGGCAACCAGCGTATAACTGCTTTAAAAACAAACGAATATACACATTTTACGCCTTTTTTGAGAGCCTATCTTACTCTTTAGAAGTGGATAAGCCAACAGCACAAAACAAGACCGGGAAACACCTGGCACTACTTTTCCACAGGCAAGCCGGCTTTTTTCCATTCTGGAAAACCATCTTCCAAACGATACGCCGTCAAGCCTTTTTCCCGCAAACGCGCCACCGCGTCAAAAGCCAAAACGCAATGAGGCCCCCGACAATAGGCAATCACATCCTGAGACGGATCAATGTCATCAAGATGACGCTCCAGTTCATTTAGTGGCACATTTACCGCCCCCGGTACATGACCGGCGGCAAATTCTTCGGCTGGACGCACGTCAATCACGGTAACCAAGCCCTCACGGGCGCGGACCAGCAACTCATTGGCAGGAATCGCTTCGAGATTGTCCTTTACCGTAAGATAGGTGCTAACCAGCTGATTCACTTCTGCCAAATGACGCTCGGCCACGCTACGCACCACTTCCAGCAAGCCAATCACGTCATCGCCACTGAGTTGATAAAATACTTTCAGACCCTCTTTACGCGAAACAACCAAACCAGCCTGACGCAAATGCTGCAAATGCTGAGAGGTGTTGGCCACACTCAGGCCCGAGACTTTAGACAACTGCTCGACACTACGCTCCCCCTGCGCCAAAAATTCCATAAGTTCCAGTCGGTTAGCATTGCTCAATGCCTTTCCGACACGGGCAAACTGAGCAAACAACTGTTGTTTAAAATGACCGCTTGACATATTTTATCAATCCTCTATTATAACTATTCAAGTAATCTATTGAATACAAGATAACTAAAACTTATTCTAGCAACTTTCTGTAACAAACCACAGACAAACCGAAACAGATATACACAGATATACACAGATAACGTAACAACCAGAGAACGAGGGTTGACAATGACAAGTTTTGTGATGGCTAACGAAGTAATCATCCGCCTTGGCTTTTTTTTCGGCATATTTGCACTGATGGCCACATGGGAGCTGAAAGCACCACGGCGCACGCTGAGCATTTCCAAAACGCTACGCTGGGTGAATAACCTGGGGCTGGTTTTTCTCAACAGTTTTATCCTGCGCCTGTTGTTTCCGATGGCAGCCGTGGGCGTGGCGGCTTTTGCCCATGAACAGGGCTGGGGTTTATTTAATTTTTATGCAACACCGGCTGCCATCGCCATTATCGCGTCGGTTATCATCCTCGACTTTGTGATTTATTTGCAGCATGTCCTGGTTCATGCGGTGCCTGTGTTGTGGCGACTGCATCGCGTACATCACGCCGACCTTGATTATGACGTCACCACCGGTGCGCGTTTTCATCCGATTGAAATTATTCTTTCCATGCTAATCAAATTTGCCACTATTTTATTGCTAGGCCCACCCGTGGTAGCCGTCATTATTTTTGAAGTCGTGCTTAACGGCATGGCCATGTTTAACCACGGCAACGTCGGTTTACCACCAAGGGTCGATAAATTATTCCGGTTTTTTATCGTTACGCCGGACATGCATCGAGTTCATCACTCGACAGAAGATGACGAAGCCAACAGTAATTTTGGTTTTAACCTGAGCTGGTGGGATCGCTTATTCGGCACCTATCGCGAACAACCCCGCGGCGGTCACGAAGGCATGACAATTGGTATCCATCATTATCGCCAGCCAAAGCAGGTCACATGGCTTGGCGGCTTGTTGATGTTACCGTTTAAAGGAAAAATAACCGGCTACGCGATTAACCGGCGCGAATGGAATAACACTGACAAAGATACAGAGCCAAAGCCAAAGCCAAAGCCAAGTA
>Ga0256830_1000068_pt1 | contig 89283 bp, 65 predicted proteins | sample 128326metaG_FD_190537 | JGI IMG/M metagenome (GOLD analysis project Ga0256830, IMG submission 190537) | Hydrothermal vent microbial communities from Lau Basin, Pacific Ocean - 128-326 | ecosystem: Environmental > Aquatic > Marine > Hydrothermal vents | place: Pacific Ocean: Lau Basin | collected...
GAAGCTGAAGGGGCGAGCTTTCGGGTACCGCAATCTCGACCGATTCATCCATGCCATCTATTTCCACAAAGGAGGGTTGGACATGCTCCCCGTATCAGCCCGTCCCCACCGGAAACCCTGAAGAGCCGAAGATCGAGTGGACCCTTCAGTGAGCAAGGAATCGAAATGGAATAGGATGGTTCTCCTAGTGCCATCCCTGGCACTTGCTCTTGTCCTGATTTCATTCCTAGTGCCCTTATTTTGGAATGAAATTAGTCAAGATAATAATGTAGTTATTTCTGGCTCGGAGTATGAAGAAAATGAATTAAGAAAAAAGAACCCCACCCAAAACTCCGATCTCTCAGTATTAAAGCGTGTCCCTGAACCTGGTCTAGGTCCACCTTCGAGGCCTGGAGTCAAGAAAGATGACTCTACAGCGGAGATGCATTTCCTTGGGCAGGTTCTTGGGCCACAAGGGCCGGTTGAAGGGGCTGTGGTTTATTCTTTGGCTTCTGCTAATCAGAGCGGAGAAGGGAAGGAAACGTTTGCTGTGCTCCCTACCCTTCCGCCTTTGCATGAATGTATCGCAGAAAGCCGCTCTGATTCCCATGGTCTCTTCAAATTGCCGGTCCCCGGGAAATGGGCTTCGATGCCAATGAATATTATCGCCATCAAGCCTGGTTACCTGCGAGGGTCCGTTTCGGGAATCCGCTGGCAACTTGGAATGCCAAAAATTCGGATTTTTCTTACCCGTGGCATGAGCATCAGTGGGAAGGTCCAGGATCCAACCGGGAAACCTGTTCCAGGTCTGATGGTTATAGCGACGACCGATTTAAGAGCGAGATCAAGGAGCCTACGAGCCAGGAAGAACTATTCAAACCTAATCAATGCTCGACCGAACAGAATAGATTCATTTTTCTTCTCTGAGGCGAAAAGCACTCAGGATGGATCTTTTTCTATCCATGGATTGGCCCCTGGTGAATATATACTCAATGTTGCTGGTGATGCTCCATGGGTTATGAGGGAACATCCTGCGGTTCTTGCTGGATCCGAGAATCTTCTTGTGATCGTTTCCAGGGCTTGTCGGTTTATGATCGCCGCCAGAGATCACTCTTCTGGAAAGCCGGTCGGAAGGTTTCAGGTTTTCGTGACTGTCGAGGATGGTTCTGGGGAAAAGACCTCCATAATGCTGACAGGCAAGAACAATGGAATCGATTTCTTTCATTCCGATCGGAAGAGAACTGAAGGGTCCATATTTTATAAGTTTGAAATTGTCGCCGATGGGTATATTAATGCGCTAGGAACTCTGCAATGTGATAATAGAGGAGAAACGCATCGTTTGTCTGTTTTCCTTGAGAAGAAACAAGCAGTCTCGGTGCGATGCACCGTTCTTGATCCGATGGGTCGGAAAATCAAGGATTATAGCGTTTGGGTTTCTTCACCAAAAGAGCTTTCCTTTCATCAGGTTCCTGTTGATCATTCACCTTCTGGAGAGGCAATCATTGAGATGGTTCCCGGGGATTGGCTTTTGAAAGTACATCCTAAGTATTCCTTTCCCGGTTCCAGATTTACACCCAGGCTACTTCGAATAAAGAAAAGTAACAATGCGAAAGTATCGATCAAGCTTAGGAGTGAAGCTTCTTTGATCCTTGACATGCAAAGACTTCATATGCAACGAAAAGTTAAGGAGATTACATTTCGATCCAAGCGTGGCCTGCTACGCATTCCAAGGCCTGCTGATGCCATGGATGGGATTATTCAGTTTGTATTTGTTACACCCGGAGAATGGGAAGTTGTTATCCAAGGTCCTGGGATGAAGACTTTGAGAAAGAATCTGACAATAATGCATGGAGAAAACTACTTGAAGTTCTAAGGTTATGCGTCGATCGCAACGACGTGATGCGTGGATCGTTCTTCAGGAACCACATCGAGCATAGGGGGGGCTTCTTCTGTTCGGAGTTTCCCCGACTGAGTATCTTGAAAGAGAACACCAGTGACTGGGACATTACCCCTTCTGAACGGGGTGGTGGGGCGCTTGCACCGAGATCGAGGTCTGGACGCTTGATCCGCCGGCCTTCTTCTATGTCTTCTTCTCCTTCCAGGAGATGAGGATCCCCTTGAAATCCGGGGAAGTCTGGTGGCTGAACCCCCTGACGATGGCGATGGGGCCGATGATCCTCTTGATTCGGGGGATGCCCGATCCCTACCACCGCAAGTACTCCTTCCCCATCCCATACATCCCATCATTGAAAGGGAAGACCCTGTACACCCAGGCCGCCGTCTACACCCCGACGACCGAGGCCCTGGTCCACGTCACCGGCGTCATGGTCGACAGGATCTGGTGAGCGCATCGGAAGGGAGGAGACCCTATGCTGGGTTCCCGGTATACCCACGATGAAGGGCGAACTCCTACATGTCTTCCGGAATACCCCCTACGGGCGCGAGATCCTCGAGCGGTCGATCCATGCCTGCAGACTTTCCGGCCGGAAACTGGCGATCTATCTGCCCGAATCCCCGCGCTTCCTGATGTATTTCGAGGGCGCGATCGCGACCGTGAACCTCGATCGCGAATTCTTGAGGAACCGTGAGGGGGCGCGGGACTACCTCGAGGGGGCTCTCGGGAGGGAGGGGATCGAGTGGCGGCTTCTCGAAATCCGTTCCTACACCCGTAAGGTCCTTCCCGAGATCCCGACCGATTTCGACTTCATGACCTGCCCGAGGTCCTTGACGGACCTCTCGACGAGGATCGGGCTGGGATACCTGGGACCCAGGGTTCGGGAAATCGTCGCGCAAGCCTCCTTTCCGGTCTTCATCCCGGGGCAGACCTCATCCCCCTGGAGGGAGATCGCCTGCTTCTATGGGGGGTCCGAACATTCGGCCCGCGCCCTGAGGATCGCGCTGGATTTGGCGGAGAGGGGGGCCGTCCCGCTCAGGGTCTGGACCTTGGACGAGGGGCCCGGGGAGGATGGCTACCGGACTCTCCTCGAGAGGCAGGGGCTCCATGCGCCCCTCCACCTCGGAAGAGGGCGTTGGGGGTTCCTGAGCGGTTCGGACCTCCGGGATTCGTTGAACGTCATCGGGGGCGAGGCTCTCGTCGTTTGCGGGGCCTTCGGACATTCGAAGGCGCGCGAACTGTTCTTCGGGTCCTTCGCCGAAACTCTCCAGACCGTCCTTCCGAACACGCTCCTCCTCGTCGGCCCGAAGGTCCGGACGAGCTGAGTCCGGAACCATTGGGCCCGAGGCCGATCTTCCAAGGGTTCTCGTGTTCTCCGGCGCTATGCTCAGGGCGCGCGGGGCGAAGGCCCGCGCTTCCGGGTAGGGAGCCGGGATCGGGCCCGGCGGGTTCGTTGCGGACGAGGGAGGGCCGAACCTTGACGAAGGACGCATGGCGCGTGGAAGGGGGGGGAGAGGCCGCCTTCCTCGGGCTTCGGTGCAGCGCCTGTTCCGGATTCCTCGAGGCCGATCGTCTCCGGGGGGCCTGCCCCGACTGCGGCTCGCCCCTTCGGGCCGAGTACGACTGCGGGGCGCTCGCGGGGGCCTTGACGCCGTACACGGTGGCGGCGCGCCCTCGGGGGCTCTGGCGCTGGAGGGAACTCCTGCCCCTTCCCCCGGGGCATGATCCCGTCACCTTCTCGGAGGGGGACTGCCCCCTCCTCGAACTCCCGGAACTCGCCCGGGATCTCGGGCTCGGGGACGGCAGGCTCCTCGTCCTCGACGAGAGCCGGAACCCGACCGGGAGCTTCAAGGCGCGGGGGATGAGCGTCGCCGTGTCGATGGCGAAGCATCTCGGGGCGACGGCCCTCTGCGCCCCGACGGCCGGGAACGCCGGGAGCGCCCTCGCCCTCTACGGGGCCCGCGCGGGTCTGCCGGTCCACCTCGCGATGCCCGCCGACGCCCCCCCTCTCGCCCGACTGGAGGCCGAACTCTTCGGAGCACGGGTCCGCCTCGTCGAGGGGACGATCGCCGACTGCGGGAAGGCCCTGCGGGGCGAGGCCGAGGCGAAGGGCTGGTTCGACCTCTCGACCTTGAAGGAGCCTTATCGGCTCGAGGGGAAGAAGACGATGGGCTTCGAGATCGCCGAGGCGCTCGGGTACGACCTTCCCGACGTCGTCCTCTGCCCGACGGGGGGCGGGACCGGCCTCCTGGGCATCTGGAAGGCCTTCGACGAACTCCGCCGGCTCGGATGGATCCCCGAGGGGGCGACCCTCCCGAGGATGGTCGCCGTGCAGACGGAAGGGTGCGCCCCGATCGTCCGGGCCTTTTCCGCGGGCGAAGAGGAGCCCATGCCTCCCCGCGCTCCGCGGACCCGGGCCGCGGGGCTCAGGGTGCCCGCCCCGGCCGGGGGGAAATGGATCCTCGAGGTTCTCCGGGAGAGCCGGGGCGCGGCGGTCGCGGTCTCCGACGAGGCCCTGCTCGAGGGGGCGCGGAGGGCCGCGGCCCTCGAGGGCCTGTCGATGGCCCCCGAATCCGGGTCCTTGGTCCCGGCCCTCGCGCGGCTCCTGGAGGAAGGCCTCGTCCGCGGGGACGAGTGCGTCGTCCTCGTGAACACGGCCGGGGCCCTCAAGACTCCGGAGGTCTGGGCCCCGGTCTGAGTCCCCGGTTACATCGGGGAGGGGCCTCGGGCCGATAGGTCGGCGAGGTCTCCCCGATGCTCTTCCATACCTGGACCTTCGCCGCCTTCGCCCTATTTCTCTACCCCCTCTACTGGATGCTCCGGAGGAGGGAGCAGAACCTCCTCCTGCTCGGCGCGAGCTGGTTCTTCTACGGGTACTGGGACTGGCGCTTCCTCGGGCTGATCTGGGCCTCGACCCTCGTCGACTACTTCGCGGCGATCCGGATCGAGGAGAACCGGGACCCCGGGCGCCGCCGGGTCTGGCTCCTCGCGAGCGTGGGGACGAACCTCGGGATCCTCGGCTTCTTCAAGTACTGGAACTTCTTCAGCGAGAGCGCCGTCTCCGCCCTCGCCGTCCTCACCCTTCCTGGCGGCCGGGTCTTCCTCTACTTCCAGTTCTGAGGCCGCATGGAGACCCCGCATCGAAGGAAGAACGGACGGCCGGCGGCTCGGCTCTTGAGCTTGGCCCTTTTCGTGCTCGTACCGGCGATCCTGCTCGGCCTGCTCGAGAGGAGCGCGAGGATGCGCTACGGGGGAGGGCGCCACTGGTATTCGTTGCATGGAGCCGAAGGGCGGGGGAGGGCCCCGGAGGTGATCTTCCTCGGCACGTCGAGGGTCGCCGGCGCGGTCGATCCCCAGGCCTTCCGGGACCGGATCCGGGAAGTCCGCGGCGAGGAGATCATCGCCTTCAACCTCGCGAGGCCGGGATCGACCCTCGAGGAGCACCGCCTGGGCCTGCGCGCCCTCTGCCGGGAACATCCGGGGATCCTCCGGGGAACCGACGTGCTCCTCGAGGCCCCGGGCGGCCTGCCCGACCGATCGACGCCGCGGGACCTCTGGTTCGTTCCCCAGGCTTCCGGACACCTAGCCCCGCTGCTGCGCTTCGCGGATCTCGGGGACCTCTGGATGGTAGGCGCGGACCTCGAGACCTTCGCGCGCACGGCCCTGCTCTGGCTCAGTCGGCGCTCCGCGCTCCTCGAGAACCGCCGGCGGATCCGCGCCCGCTTCCTGTGCGGGGGCGGGAGGGCGACGGCCACGATCCTCGAGGCCTTGCTTCCGGTCCGCCCCGAGGCCCCGCTGCATCCCGACGAGAGCCTGGACCCCGGGGCGAGGGTCCGCGCCCGGAGGTCGGCCTACGCCTTCGCCCGGAGGAAGCTCCGGGAGGTCGTCGGCGCTCGGATCGCGCGACCGGCTCCTCCGGTCGACTGGAAGGAGACCTCCCTGGCGCGCCTGGCGGGCTTCCTCGCCTCGGTGGGGGCGCGTCTCGTCCTCTTCCCCATGCCGGTTAGCTCCGTCCAAGCGCGGGAACTCGAGGTTCCGGCCCGGAGGACCGAACTCGCGAGTCTTCGATCCGCCCTGAAGCGATGGAAGGTCCCGATGCTGGCATGCAGGTTCGAGGTGAACGACGAGGACTTCCCCGATCTCTGGCATCTCCGCCTCCAGAGGAGGACGGAGTTCAGCCGAAACCTGGCCGAGGCCTGGATGAAGATCGCCCGCCGGAAGCGGGCGGCGACCCGCCCGCCGCGTTGAACCGGGAGAACACGATGTCCGCGATACCCCCTCGGCCCTTCCCGGCAAGGTTGGGACGCTTGGAAGAATCTCCGTGCGTTCGAGGAGCGGTTCTCCTGAAACGGGGGCCTCGGGTCAATCCCCGAGAGCCTCGAGGATGCGTGCGTGCTCGGGGAAGCCCGAATCGTCCCGGTTCTTGTGCCAGATCGTCGTCCCGTCGGCCACGACGATGAAGTCCCCGCCTCCGCCGGGGATCAGCTCGATCTCGGCCTCGGGGTGCCGTTCACGGATCGCGGCGGCCAGACCAGTCGCCTGCGGTTCATAGTTTCAAGCGCTGCAGTATTCGATCGAGATCTTCATCCTTGGCTCTCCTGCTTGGATCCCCGGTCGGTCGGAAGACCAGGGATCCTATCGGGCGCGGCGGGGGAGTGTCGAGAGCCGAGGCGGCCGGGGGAGCGGGGAGTCAGGGACCCGGGATGACGGCACCTTTCAGCTGTGGGGCCGCCCTCGGCTCGAAGCGGGGAAGATCGAGGCCGCAGAGTCCGGCGAGGGTGGCGGCGACCTGGGAGAGCGTGCTCGGAGTCTTGCGCCGTAGGCCCAGGGGCGGGGTGTCGGGGCCTAGCAGCGCGATCCAGGTCCATTCGCTTCCCCGGACCCGAGCGCCGTGGGAAGTCCATTCCGCTCCTCCCCCCCGGCCGTGGTCGGATGTGCAGACGAGGGTCGTCGAATCCCGGAGCGAAGGATCGCTCTGAACCTCGTCCCAGAGGAGGCGCAGGAAGCGGTCGGCGCGGTGGACGGCCTCCAGATGGAGATCGTAGCGCCTCCTGTGCGCCCAGTCGTCGGGCTCCCCGAGGGCGAGCCAGAGGACGCGGGGGCGGAGCGCGCGCAGGCAGGCGCGGGCCCCCTCGAAGCTGAAGGCGTCGAAACGCTCCCCTGTGCCGAGGGCGGGGGGGAGGGCGGCCGCGAGGTCGTCGAGGAGGCGAAGATCGTGTTCGAGGGTTGGGCCGATCTTCTTTCCGAGCCTTCCGAAGAACGGGGCCAGCGGACTCCAGCCCGCGTTCACCGGGACCCCGCTCCGCTTCTCGTGCAGGATGAACGGGAAGACGTCCCAGGAGCCGAAGACGGCCAGGGTCTCCCCGGGACCGTAGGTCCGCCGCAGGAGGTCGAAGACCGTGGGGTTCGGGTTCGGCCGCTTCGCGTTCGAGTCCAGGGAGAGGTCGACCCAGCCCATCGTCATCTCCGCGTATCCCGGATAGGAGAAGTTCCGGCCGTTCGTCACGCGGCAGGGAGATCCCGAGAGTCGGTGACCGAAGACCTGTCCGCGTTCGGCGATGGCGGACCAGAAGAACGGAAGGAGCTTCCGCCGGCGCACGACGGGATCGGGGTCGTCCCAGCGCGCACGGGCCGCCTTCGCGTCGCGGACTCCCCCCTTCTTCCTGTCGAGGAGGGAGGGGTCTGCGCCCTGGAACAGCTCGGCCGGCCGGAGCCCGTCGATCGTCACGAAGAGGACATGCCGTGTCCGGAGGTGGGCGTGGGCCGAGGGGTCCTCCTCGGAGACTCCCGGGGCCCGGCAGGCGGCGGGCGCGAAGGCCGCGAGGACGGGAAGAAACCACCTGACTGCGTATCGCCGTTCCATTCGACCCTCCAGGGGAACAGGGCTTCCAAGGACCTCCCGGAGCGCGGGATTCGAGGTTCTCCGGGAAAGGGGATCCGAAGGGATCCATGAAAGGGGGGGCCGAAGTCGGGATCAAACCTCAAGGGCACCGGGAACTTTGTTTCCGCCCTTCTCATGACCCTTACGGCCTGAGTCTGCATGCTCCCGTCGGCCGAGATCCTGGCGGGAGGGATCGCTCTGCTCTTCTGAATCCCGGCCGGTCCTGGAAGAAACCAGGAAAAAGGGGAAGGGAAATCTTCCTCTCACATCCCGATCTTCCCTTGCCGGGGCCCGCTCTCGAGAGGGAAAGGGGGCGGTCACGACACACAGCGGATATGAAGAGTTTCTGAGATCGCTTCATTCTCCACTCCGATCGAGCCGATGGGTTCCTCACCAGAGATTGCTTCGAGGGTTCCCTCGGATTCCGGGAGTCAAAAGAGGGGGAATGGAGTATGGAGAACGAGATCCCCTTGCCGGAGGAGAGAAGGAATCGACCTTCACGATGGAAGACGGTCCTTCATACAGGCCTTCTCCTTCTCCTCGACTTCGTCCTTCTCGGTCTCGCGTTCCGGTTCTTGGTCCTGCCCCGGAACGCGGGGATCCCCGCCGGAGACCGAAAGGAGTTCGGAATCTGGATCGCCGCCGCAGTGCTCCTCGGACTTGTCGGGACCCTTCTTTGCATGCGCTCCTCGTTCCGGGCGAAAAGGGAGGGTCGGAGAGGCTCGGGCCCCGAGGAGTCCGAGAGCGGATTCTTCGCGGTGTTGAAGGGGGCCCCCGACGGCATCCTGATGACGGACGAGGAAGGACGGATCCTCGTCTGCAACGAGGCGGCGCTCGAAATCTTCCAAAGGGAACGGGAGGAGGTCGAGGGAGGGGAGATCACCCTCCTCTTCCCCAGGGTCGAACTTTCCGGGGACAGGATCCGGGAATGGGGGGAGACGATCCCCTGGGAACACGAATCCAGCGGATACCGGGTCTTCCAGAGGGAACTGCTCGGAAAGAAGAAGAGCGGAGAGTATTTCCCCGTCGAGACCTCGATCAGCCGATCCGAGGGCGGGGGCCAGCTTAGATATGCCTGGATCTTCCGGGACATCTCCGAGCGCAAGCTGCACGAGGTCGAGAACCAACGGCTCCGCACCGCGGTGGAGGCGGCACGGGAAGAGATCGTGATCACGGATCGGGCGGGCTTGATCCAGTTCGTGAATCCCGCCTTCGAGAAGGTGAGCGGGTATTCGAAGAGCGAGGTGGTCGGAAAGCGCCCGAACATCCTGAAGAGTGGAAGGCAGAAGCCGGAATTCTACGAGGAGATGTGGAGGTGCATCACCGAGGGAGAGATCTGGACCGGCCGCCTCTGGAACCGGCGCAAGAACGGGAACCACTACTTCGAGGAGATGACGATTTCGCCGATCAAGGACGAGTTCGATCGGATCACGAACTTCGTGGCGGTGAAGAAGGACATCACTGAGCAGACCGAACTCGAGGCCCAGCTCCACCAAGCACAAAAGCTCGAGTCGATCGGCCAGCTCGCCGCCGGGATTGCACACGAAATCAACACCCCGACCCAGTACGTCGGAGACAACACGCGCTTCCTCCAGGAGTCCTTCGAGGATCTCCTCCCGGTCCTGCAACGTGCGAGGGAATGGATCGAGCGTGAACTGGAGGAGAAGCCGGAAGCAGAGGAACTCCGTGACCTGGCGAAGGCGTTCGAGGAGGCCGATCTCGAGTATCTCCAGGAGGAAATTCCCAAGGCTATCGAACAATCGCTGGCCGGGGTGGGACGGGTCTCGAAGATCGTGGCTGCGATGAAATCCTTCTCCCATCCCGGGGTCGAGGACCGTACCTGCATCGACATCAACGAATCCATCCGGAGCACCGTGACCGTGGCGACGAACGAGTGGAAATACGTCGCGACCGTCGATCTCGACTTCGACGAGAACCTTCCCCAAGTTCCCTGTTTCCCCGGGGAGTTCAACCAGGTCATCCTGAATCTCATAGTGAACGCCGCCCACGCGATCGAGGACAAGATCGGGGACGGTTCTAAGGGCAAGGGAAAGATCACGATCACGACCCTCAAGAAAGAGGACCGGATCGAGATTCGTGTGACGGACACGGGGACCGGGATTCCCGTCGAGGTGCAAGAGCGGGTCTTCGATCCCTTTTTCACGACGAAGGAGGTCGGGAAGGGAACCGGCCAGGGGCTCAACATCGCCCATAACGTCATAGGAAAGAAGCACGGCGGGATCATCGATTTCGAAACGAAGCCGGGAGAGGGCACGACCTTCTTCATCCAGCTTCCTCTAGATCCCGAAGCGGTCTTGAAAAAGGACCGGGGACATTCCCCGGAGGATTCCGAACCCATGAAGGAGAACCCAGGATCCGGGCCCCATGCGGACGCTCGCTTGACAGCGGAATCGGTTCCGGCGGTTGAAAAGCGGGAGGTAAAAGGATGAAGCGGATTCTGTTCTGTGATGACGAGGTGAAGATCACCGACGGGCTCAGGAGGATGCTCCGGAGACAACGGAAGGAATGGGACATGGTCTTCGTGAACAGCGGCCGGGAGGCGCTGGAAGCGATGGCGAAGCAACATTTCGACGTCCTCGTCACCGACATGAGGATGCCGGGCATGGACGGAGCGGAGCTGATGCTGAAAGTGCAGGCGATGTACCCCGGCACGGTCCGGATCGTCCTTTCCGGATACAGCGAGGTCGAAGCCGCCCTCCGGGCCGTCCCCGTCGCCCACCAGTTCCTGACGAAACCCTGCGATCCCGAGGTCCTGAAGTCCATCGTCCAGCGGGCCTGCGCCCTGCATGCCCTTCTCGAGGATTCGAAACTGCAGGGGATTCTGGGGGGAATCGACAGCCTCCCCTCCCTACCGAAGCACTACCACATGCTCACGAAGGCGCTCGCCGATCCGGAGGTGGACGTCGAGGAACTCGCCTCGATCGTGGAGCAGGATGCAGGCATTTCCCTGAAGATCCTGCAACTCGTGAACTCGAGTTTCTTCGCCTTGTCGCAGACGATCTCCGACATCTCCCAGGCGATCTCCTATCTCGGGACGAACATGCTCAGGAATCTCGTCCTAGGGGTCGAAGTGTTTCGTGGATTCAAGGAATGCGATCCCAAGGTCGCGGAGGCGATTTCCAAGGAACAGCAGCATGCGCTCCTGGTCTCCCGGATCGCCCAGAAGATCATGCAAAGGATGGACAAGGACAGGACCCTGAGTGAGCACGCCTTCATCGCCGGCATGATGCATGACATCGGAAGGATGATCATGGCCATCCACCTTCCCGAACAGTTCAACGAAACCAATCGGCTCGTCGAGAAGGAGGGCGGTTGGGTCTTCCCTTACGAGGAGAAGATCATGGGGGTGACCCATGCAGAGGTCGGTGCCTACCTCCTCGGCCTCTGGGGCATGCCTTACCCGGTCGTAGAGGCCGTCGCGAACCACCACCATCCCTCCAGGGTCTCCGCGAGGAGGTTCGACGCCCTGGCGGCCGTGCACCTCGCCGACTCCCTCGCCTACGGGATAGAGGGGTCTGATGTGGAAGTGATAAAGGCCACCCTCCTCGACGGACCGTTCCTCGCGGGCTTCGGGATCGAGGAGGGGTATGAGACCTTTCTCGAGGATGCCTTGTCCGTTCATGAAACGATGAGCGCAGGAACCGTTTGAGGGGAACATGACCGCAACCGCGAGAAAGTCGGCAGGGGAAGAGGCGAGTGAAAGGGCTGGGGATGAAAAGCCCGAGGAGAGAGTGCTCTTCGTCGACGACGACCGGAATCTCCTGGATTCGATGAAGAGGACCTTCCGGAAGGCCTACAGGCTCTCGGTCGCCTGCGGCGGAGAGCAGGCCTTGAAGGTCCTCGATCAGGACGGCCCGTTCGCAGTCGTCGTCAGCGACTACAAGATGCCTGGGATGGACGGGATCGAGTTCCTCGCCAAGGTCCGGGAGGAGCACAGGGACATCGTGAGGATGATGTTGACCGGGAACGCCGATCTCCAGTCGGCGGTGAACGCGGTGAACAAAGGGGAGATCTTCCGTTTCCTCCTGAAGCCCTGCGCCTCGGAGGACCTGAAGGCTGGCATCGATGCGGCGATCCGGCAATACCGCCTGGTTATGGCCGAGCGTTTCCTTCTGGAGCGCACCCTGCAAGGGAGCATCCAGGTCCTGGCCGACGTCCTGTCGATGGTGAACCCGATGGCCTTCGGGAGAGCCACGAGGGTGCGGTCCTATGTCCGGCAGATGGCGGCCGCCTTGGCGCTTCCGAATTCCTGGAAATACGAAACGGCGGCTCTCCTCTCCCAGATCGGAATGGTCGCTGTCCCTTCCGAGGTCCTGGAGAAGCGGAGCGCGGGCCAGGAGTTGACGGAGGAGCAACAGAGGATGCTCGAACGCCACCCGGAGGTCGGCAGGGAACTCCTCGCCAAGATCCCAAGGCTCGAGAAGGTCGCGGAGATGATCGGCTGGCAGGCCTATCCGAGGAAACTCGAGACCGTTCCTCTGGACAAGGTCCCGCTCGGAAGCCGGATCCTGAGGATCGCGATGGATTTCGATGCCTTGATCTCCCAGGGAAACAGCAGGAACAAGGCCCTGGGAATCCTGGCTTCCAAACCCACGATCTATGACCAGGCCTTCCTGCAGGCGCTCGACCATGTCGAGATCCCCGGTCAGGACGCGGTCGTCAAGACCCTTGCGATCAGGGATTTCAGGCTGGGGATGATCCTCGATCAGGACATCTGCCACGCCAACGGTTCTCTCGTCGTGGCCAAGGGGAACAAGATCACGACGGGAATGCTCGAGAGACTGAGGAATTTCGCAGACCTCGGGGTTATCCGGCAACCGATCCGGGTCCGTGTACCCCGAGTGCGGAATTGATCACCCGGAACCCGGGGAACCCGCCCGAAGGAGAGGAGGAACGGCATGAACGAGGAATCGAATCCGATCACGGTGCTGATCGCCGATGACGACCTGGACCTGATCCACGGTCTCTGCCGCAGAATGCGGAAGTCCGGCTTCAACCTGATTCTGGCGATGGACGGTTACCAGGCCGTCTCCCTGACACGGAAGCATGAACCCGATGTCATCGTGCTGGACATCAACATGCCGGCCGGGGACGGGTTCTCCGTCATTGAAAGGGTCCATGAACTCCAAACGAAGAAGGATGCGCCGATCATCTGCATCACCGGCGAGCGGACCGCCCGCATCATCGATCGATGTGGCGAACTGGGCGCTTACGCCGTTCTCTACAAGCCCTTCGACACACAGGATTTGATCGAAACGATTCGTCAAGCGATGGCGGGCCAGGGAGTCTGACCCTGAGGGCCGGGTCCGAGCGGGTGCCCCGCTTCCCCCTCCGGGCTAGGATCGCGAAGGAAAAGTCCCTCCCCGGTCGATCGGAAAGAAACATGACGCTCCTTCAACGGGTGTTCCCGTATCTCTGCCTGGTTGCTGTCCTTCCGGCCCAGGAACGCAACGTGTTCCCGGGAGACCGGCTGCCCGCGCGGCTGAAACCCTTCTCTCCGGAGCGGAGGGAGGGAGCAGCCGCGATCGATTCCGAGACTTTAAGGAAATGGCTGGCGCGGCTCGCTTCCCGGGAGTTCGAAGGCAGGGCGACCGGAACCCCTGGCTATGAGAAGGCCGCGAGGTACGTCGCCGGGAAATTCCGGGAGTTCGGGCTCTCCCCGGCCGGAGAAGAGGGTGGTTTTTTCCAGCCCGTTCCCTTCGTCGAGTTGAAGCCCCTCCCGGAGGAGAGCCGCCTCACGGTCCTCGATGGTGAGGAACGGGAGGTTCTGCGAATCGGCCTCGGTGAGGGGTTTTCGGGGAGGATCAGCTCGGACAGCGACCTCTCCTTCCGGCCGGTTTTCCTGGTGGCCCGGAAGGGGGAGGATTACAGGGATCTGAGTCTCGAGGGTAAGGCGGTCGTACTCGTGGATCGCGGGCGCAAGACGCGGTGGGGGAGTTCCGAGGCCGTGAGCCGGCTCTGGCGGAAGAGAATCGGTTGCCTGTTCCTCGTTGACGAGGAGCGTGCGTCCCTCTCTCCGAAGGAGGGCGGCCTCATCCGATTCGCCGCCAAGGAGGGCGCTGGTGGACGTAGATCCGCCCGGAACCGGTACTACCTTACGATGGAGACCGCGAAGAGGCTCGCCGAGGCAGCGGGACTCTCGGGAGCGGCGCTTTCCTCGTCGAAGTCCTGGACGGGCCTGCCGAAACGCCCCGTGACCTTCCACCTGCGGATACGGGTCGAGAGTAAAAAAGTCTTCGCGGCCAATGTGCTGGGCATCCTCGAGGGGACGGATCCCGAGGCCTCGGCGGAGATCCTCGGCCTGGGCGCACATCTGGATCATCTCGGTACGAGAGAGGATGGGACGATCTACTATGGCGCCGATGACGACGCCTCCGGAGTAACGGCTCTTCTGGCGGTCGCGAAGGCCTTCACAACGAACCCGAGAAAGCCGCGGCGTTCAATCCTGTTCATGGCCTTCTGCGGGGAGGAAATGGGCTTGATCGGTTCCGCGTGGTTCACGGATCATCCGGCGGTCCGGCTCGACCGGATGGTTGCGGAGTTGCAGATGGAAATGGTCGGGCGCAGGGAGGAGAACCTGCGAACCGGCGAGAAGCCCGAAGACAACCTCAACACGCTCCATCTCGTGGGTTCCAGGAAGCTTTCGGGCGAACTCCATCGGATCTGCCTCGAACAGAACCGGGCACACATCGGGTTTTCCTTCGAGTTCGACGAGGAAAGGTTGTTTTCCCGCAGCGATCAACTGAACTTCGCCCGGAAGAACATTCCCGTCGTGTTCTTCTTCGCGGGATTCCATCCACAAAACCACACCCCCCGCGACACGATCGACCGGATCGATTTCGCGAAGCTTGTGCGCGTCGCGAAGCTCGTCTACGCCGTCGCCTTCGAGATCGCCGATCGAAAAGAACGCATCGTCCCGGATCGGACCTGGAAAGAAGTCATGGGGGGGCGAAGGCGCCGCTGAAGCGCGACGATCCGCCGCGCCGAATCCCCAGGTCCAGGGCCTACTCCATCCTCAATCAAAGCCGGGCCCGTTATCTTGGAAAGCTCGTGTCCCGACCCCGTTCCCCCCCTTGCAAAGATGGATCCGAAGCTCTTCCCGCCCGAGAACCCGGTATTCGGCCTTCTAGCGATGATCGGGAGAACTCCGCTCCTCGAGATCCGCTTTTCCGTCCGGGGGGCACCGCGGAGGATCTTTGCGAAATACGAGTCCATGAACCTTTCGGGGAGTATCAAGGACCGCATGGCCTTGTATATCCTCGGAAGAGCCTATGAGGAGGGCCGGATCCGCGAGGGCGATGAGATCGTCGAGGTGACCTCGGGGAATACCGGCATCTCCTTCTCCGCAGTCGGGAGGGCGCTTGGACATCCCGTCCGGATCTTCATGCCGAACTGGTTGAGCGAGGAGAGGGTCAAGATCCTGCAAGGTTTCGGAGCCGAGGTCGTGCCCGTCGCGAAGGAGGACGGCGGGTTCCTCGGTGCGATCCGTCTGGCCGAGGAATGGGCTTCGAGAAACGATCGGACCTTCCTTCCCAAGCAGTTCTCGACGGATTGGAACGTCGAGGCCCATTACCGGGGAACGGGGCCCGAAATCCTCGACGGTCTCCGGAGTCTCGGCCTCCGCCCCGACGCCTTCGTCGCGGGCGTCGGAACCGGAGGGACGGTGATGGGCGTCGGCCGCTTCCTCAAAGAACGGGTGGAAGGTGTCAAGATCCACCCGATGGAGCCTTCGAACTCCCCCGTCCTCTCCACCGGCCGGAAGGGGGGAGTGCACCGGATCCAGGGAATCTCCGACGAGTTCGTTCCGGAGATCGTGAAGCTGGAGGAACTGGACGAGATCGTCTCCGTCGCGGACGGAGATGCGATCTTGATGGCCCAGAGGCTTTCCCGATTCCTGGGATTGGCGGTCGGAATCTCCTCGGGCGCCAATGTATGCGCGGCCCTGAAGGTCCTGGAGGAACAAGACCCCGAGACGATCGTCGTCACCGTCCTTCCCGACAGCAACAAGAAGTACCTGAGCACGGACCTCTTCTCGGACGAACCTGAGCGGAGCGGATATCTCTCTCCCCATGTTCGACCGAAGAGGGTTCGGGCCTTCCGCTGTCCCTGAAGCCCGGCCGCCGGACAGGGGATTCCCCAAAAATCCACGAAATTGGCCGATTTCGCGCAGGGGCTCGTGTCGATAAGAGTCCCGTGACGAAACTCCTTCGGCACCCATAGTCATGGTTCCTTCCCCAAATCAGCTCCATGAGCGCCGGACTCCGACTCAGGGGACGCGGCGACTTTGCGGCCTCTGGGTCCGTTACACGAAGGCGAAGGCTCTGTATCCGCCCTCCAACGGAAGGGTCCGAAGACTGCTCGAGGACTTCCATGCCGGTCTGCGGGAACTCTTCTCCCGCCATGGGCTCGTGCGGGTCGAGTTCCATGGGGATCATGCAAGAATCTGCGGGGAGCGGGTCGACGCGGTGGGGGACACGGAACTCCAATGGCTCCAGGAGCGGCTGGATCGCTGCACCCTCGAAGGGGTGGAGTTCACCCCCGAGGTCGAGACGGAATCACTCGAGCGTTTCACGGAACGTCTGCACGAGAATCTCCGTTCGAGTTCCCCGGCCCGGGGGTTCGAAGACTTCTGGCCAGTGACCTATCCGGGCATCCGGCCCTTGGAGCGCCTCTATCTCGGAATCTTCCGGAGCGGGGGGAAGGGGACGGGGGACGAGGAACTCTCGGCGGGTTCGCCCCAGGGCAGGGTCCTGGCCGAACTCATGGCCTCGAGCACGGTCCTGCGGGAGCAGGTCGCAGAAGTGGAGGAACTCTGCGCGAGGGCGAGGAGCGGAGAGAGCGGGGACTCGGGCGTCGCCTTCGACCTCACGACCGAACTCATTCAGGTCCTGCCCGCCGAGGCCTTGGCCGACGGCGAGCGACTGGTTGAAACCGTCAAGATCCTCCTCGAGACTCTCCGGTCCAAACTCCGGGAGGAGGAGGGCCAGGTCGAGGGCGGGGAAGGTGTTCTCGGTCTGATGTACAGAATCGGGCGAAAGATGTTCCCCCGCGACATGAAGCCTGAAACCCCGAGCTTCTCCAGAGATTCCGGGGGCTGCGCCTCCCTCGAGAGGCGTGTCGCGGAAGAGGACGGCATCGAGGAGGACCTCGAATCCCTCATCCGGGAGGTCGAACGCTTACCCCGCGGGGAGGAAATCGGGCTGGAACACGACCTGCCGGCCCGCCTGAGGGAGAGCCTCGGGGTTCACTTGACCTACCTGATGACCCTGGAGGAAGGGGGCGCCCTTTCGAGGATTCCCAATTCCCTGGCAGGGATCCTGAAGCACCCGAGGACGGAGGCCGGAGACCTGCTCCGGTCCTTTCTCGAGGCCTCGGAAGACCCCGAACTCTTCCCTCACGGCGACCGGTTGTTGCTGACCCTCTCGGGGCTCGGCCTCCTTCCTCTGGTGAGGGATTGCGGGTATCTGAAGGAGGAGCGGGTCGAACGTTGTTTCCCAAGTTCTTCCTTGAATACCTCGGGAGCATCGATCCGGAATCCCCGGATGAGGTCCGGGAACTCGCGGGGCTCTGTACCAGGATCGGCACGGAGCGGATCCTCGAATCCGCTCCCGTCCTGATCGGTCGTGAGAGCGAGGCCTGGAACCGGATCCGCGACCTGCTCCGTTATCCCGAGCCCTCTTTTCTTCCTCTTTTCCACCTCTGTATGCGGAACGATTCCCCTCTCCCTCGGGGGGAATTCATCGAATGGTTGCAGAAATCGCGAATCGAGGGTCCGGCGATCGGTCTTCTGAAGGTCCTCGATCGACCCGAAGAGCTTCCCGATAAGTTCTTTCTTTCCCTTTCCTCGTGGACCCGGAATCGGGGCTTTCCGAAGGAACTCGAACGGAAGGTCCAGATCCTCATCGAGGAGTTCCTGGAACTCCATGCCTTCGAGAAGGAGACCCTCGATCGCAGGGTCTACCTGATCGGTCTCCTTCTGGAGAATCCGGACCGCTCCTCGGCCCGGATTCTCCGCGATGTCCTCCGGAAGCGGAGATTCTTCCTGTTCGGGCGGGAGCGGAGGAAGGTTCGGAGAGCCGCGTCCGATGCGCTCCGAGCCCTCGAGAGGAGAGGAAGGGGACGATGTGTGAAGTAGGGCCGGCGAAAACCCACCTGTCCGGAGTCGTGGGTTTCGTCGACCAACTGGTCGTCGCAGCGGTCAACAGCCGGATCTATTGGCCCGGACATCCCAGGGTGCGGGGAAGCATCGAGAACCTCCTCGCCCTGATGGACGACTATTGCGTTTCCCGGGAGACCGGCGTTCTCCGGCTAGGGGTCGTCGAGGGATACTTGATTCATGACCGCCGTCCTCTTCTGAACGCCAGTCTGTCGGGCCCGAGGATCGTGGAACCCGTGGAGCGTCTGAGGAGTGGAGGGATCGAGTTCCATTTGGGGATGGAGGAGGAGGAGCTGGCGGCCTTCCTCAAGGCGCTCGTCGCCCGGCCCGGGACCTTCACGGATTGGAGGGAGGCGAACCGGGCGCTCGAGCAGGAGAGCTGCCGGAGGATTCGCTTCCTTCCGGAGTACCGAACCGGACACGAAGGTGGGGCGGATTCGGCCGAAGAACCCGAGGGCGAAGCCATGGAATCGGTCAAGGAGATCCGGTTGCCGGTTCGCACCTACCAGGCGGCGGTCACGCATCTCCAGGATGTCAGCGTCCGGATTTGCCGGGGGGATCAGTTCGCCCTCGATGAGTCCAGGACCGAGGTGGAGGAGATCCTCACGAGGTTGGACGAGGATCCGGTCGCTATGCTGAACCTCGCGAGATACAACCATTACGACGCCTTCACGTTCGGACATTCGGTTCGGGTCTCGTTCCTAGCCTTGAACTTCGCCCGCCACCTGACGGCCGATACCGAAATCCGGGAGAGCGTCGGGCTCTCCGCCATGCTACATGACGTCGGGAAGGCGCGCGTCCCCTTCGAGATCCTGCATTCGAAGGGGCGGTTGAATCCCGAGGAACGGAGGGAGATGGAACGGCATACGACCCATGGGGCCGAGATCCTCCTCGAGGTCGAGAAGAGCGATTTCGGGGCGGTCGCGACGGCATTCGGCCATCACCGGACGATCGACGGGGCCGGGTATCCAGGGGTGGTCGTCGATTTCCCCGTGTCCGCCGTGACGAGGATCGTGAAGATCTGCGACGTCTTCGAGGCCTTGACGGCCGTCCGCCCCTACAAGGCCGCGATGACCCCCTCGAAGGCCTACAGGATCATGCTCACGATGGAGGGGCATTTCGATTTCCCCCTCTTGCGGCGCTTTGTCGAGATCACGGGGATCTACCCGATAGGGACGACCGTTATCCTGGAGAGTGGAGAGCGCGCTCTCGTCCGGAGGCAGACCTCCGACTTGCGTCTGCCCGAGGTCGAGATCCGAACGACCCCGGACGGGGACCTCCTGGATCCCGAGGACCGGAGAATCCTCGATCTCCGGCAGGAGGCCGAGGAGAGGGGGGCGAGGATCGCCGCGGGCCCCCTGACCGGAGGGGAGTCCCTGGCGGCCCTCTGACCGGCCCGGGGGCTTTCTCGGGAGCCCCTGGGAAAACCGTGGGCGTCGGGTGCGGTCCCGGGTCCCCTCTTCCGGACCCGTCCGGGTCCCGACCGGGGAGAGGGGGAGCTGGCTCTGGGACAGAAAACCACACGATCGAATCTCGCTTTCCCCGGCCCTTCTCCTAATCTCTCGGGCTTCGCAAGCCGTGCACTGGGCCAGGAGGTTGCGTTGCAGATCGGAATCCCACGAGAGGCGGACGGGAGCGAGACCCGGGTCGCCGTGTCGCCGGAGGCGGTCGCCCGGCTCACCAAGAAGGAAGGTGCGAAGGTCCTCATCGAGTCCGGCCTCGGAGAGAAATGCCGCTGGTCGGACGAGGAGTACAGGGAGAAGGGGGCCGAGGTCGCCCCGAACAGGACCTCCCTGTTGGAAGGGAGCGACCTGATCCTGAGGGTTGGAATGCCACCGAAGGAGGAGATCGGGGCGATGCAGAAGGGGGCGGTCCACATCAGCCACCTCGACCCCTTCAATCGCCGGGACCTGGTCGAGGCCTTCCGGGAGGCGGATGTCTCCGCGATCAGCATGGAGCTGGTTCCGCGTTCGACGAGGGCCCAGAAGATGGACTCGTTGAGTTCCCAGCATTCCCTCGCCGGCTATGTAATGGTCCTCGTGGGGGCGGACCTCCTCGACAGGGTCCTGCCGATGATGATCACCCCCTGCGGAACGGTCGGGCCGGCGCGGGTCTTCGTCATCGGCGCGGGGGTGGCGGGGCTCCAGGCCATCGCGACGGCCAAGCGCCTGGGGGCGCGGGTCGAGGCCTTCGACACCCGGCCGGTCGTCAAGGAGCAGGTCGAGAGCCTCGGCGCTCGTTTCGTCGAGATCGATCTCGGCGACACCGGGCAGACCGAGCAGGGATACGCGAAAGAACTCACGGAGGAGCAGAAGCGCCTTCAGCTCGAGGGCATGAAGAAATTCTGCCGGCTCGCGGACCTCGTGATCACGACAGCGAAGCTCTTCGGCCGGCCCGCGCCGAGGGTCGTGACGCGCGAGATGCTCGAGGGCATGCGCCCCGGTTCCGTCGTCATCGACTACGCCGCGGAATCCGGAGGCAACGTCGAGGGCAGCAAGCCGGGTGAAGTCGTCGAGATCGGGGGGGTCCGGGTCGTCGGCTTCACGAACTTCCCCGGAAGAGTGGCCGCCGACGCCAGCCGGATGTATGCGAACAACCTCTACAACATGATCGACGAGTTCTGGGACGAGGAAAGCGGCCGGATGAAGATCGATCTCGAGGACGAGATCCTCCGGGACTGCCTCGTCGCGCATCAAGGAGAGATCGTGAGTCCGATCGTCCGGAAAGTCCTCGGAATCGAGGAGGCCGCGTCATGAGCTTCGAAGTTCTCGCCTTCCTGTTCCTTCTTTCGATGTTCCTGGGGCTCGAACTCATCTCGAAGGTCCCGGCCACCCTCCATACCCCTCTGATGTCGGGCTCGAACGCGATCTCCGGGATCACGCTGATCGGGGCCATGGTGCTCGCCGCGAAGACCGAGGGGAACCTGATGGCCATGATCCTGGCCGCGGTCGCCGTGTTCTTCGCTTCGATCAACGTCGTCGGCGGCTACCTCGTCACCGACCGGATGCTCGAGATGTTCAAGAAGAAGGAAAGCTGAGGGAGAGACCGCGATGGAAGCCCTGATGACCGTCCTTCTTCTCTCGGCCGCGGCCTGTTTCATCTTCGGCTTGAAGCTGATGAGCAAGCCCGCGACCGCGCGGAAGGGAAACCTGATTTCGGCCCTCGGCATGACGATGGCCGTTCTGGGAACCGGCCTGTTGATCGTCCACGACCACGAACTCGCGGGCCAGGAGCTTGGGTTTGGAACCTTCCTGCCGGTGATCCTGGGGATCGCGCTGGGCGCGGTCGTCGGGATCCCCGCCGCCAAGCTCGTCAAGATGACGGCGATGCCGGAAATGGTCGCCCTCTTCAACGGTTTCGGGGGGATCGCGAGCCTCCTGGTCGGTTGGGCGGAGCTGCACGGCAAGCTCCAGGAGACGAGTCCGGCGGAATGGATCGCGGAGATGGGACATCTGCCCTCCTCCACGATCTTCCTCGCGATGTTGATCGGCGGGGTGACCTTCACCGGGAGCCTCGTGGCCTTCGGCAAGCTCGCGGGATACATCACCTCCAAGCCCGTCCTCTACAAGGGGCAGAACTTCGTCAACGGGTTGATCGTCCTCCTCATGCTCGGGGGGGGGATCTGGTTCACGATGGATCCGGGCCAATATTGGATCTTCCTCGTGGCCGCCGTGATCTCCCTGGGCCTCGGAATCGCGGTCGTCATCCCGATCGGCGGGGCGGACATGCCGGTCGTGATCTCCCTCCTGAACAGTTATTCGGGATTGGCCGCCTGCGCGGCGGGCTTCGCGGTCAACAACGTGCTCCTGATCATCACAGGAGCCCTGGTCGGCGCCTCGGGGATCATCCTGACGAACATCATGTGCAAGGCGATGAACCGGAGCCTCGCGAACGTGCTCTTCTCCGGCTTCGGCGCGGCCGAGGGATCGACGGCCGCGGGGGGAGGCAAGGACCGGGGCGAAGCCAAGAGCAAGTCCCCGGAGGACGCCTACTACGTCCTCGAGGCCGCGCGAAGCGTCGTCTTCATCCCCGGTTACGGCATGGCGGTAGCGCAGGCCCAGCACGCCGTCCGGGAACTCGCCGAGATCCTGGAAGACAACGGGGCGGAGGTGAGTTTCGCCGTCCACCCCGTGGCCGGACGCATGCCGGGGCACATGAACGTGCTCTTAGCGGAGGCCAATGTCAGCTATGACAAGCTGATCGGGATGGAGGACATCAATCCGATCATGGACACGATCGACGTCGCGATCGTGATCGGGGCGAACGACGTCGTGAATCCGGCCGCGCGGGACGAACCCGACTGCCCGATCTACGGCATGCCGATCATCGAGGCGGACAAGGCCAGGACGGTCTTCATCCTGAAGCGCTCGATGGCCTCGGGCTTTGCGGGGATCGAGAACCCTCTCTTCTTCAACGACAACAGCTACATGGTCTTCGGGGACGCGAAGCGGACGATCGAGGCCTTCGTCGCCGAGTTCAAGGACGCGGCCTCCTGATCCAAGGGGGGGGGCCGCCTCCGGCGGCTCCCGGGCCAGGAAAGACCGGGGAGCCTGCCGCTTCCTTGGTCCCCACCGGTTCCGTCCTATATTGACTCCCGCCGTGCGCGGACGGACCGGCATGGCGCCGCGAGGGGCGGTTCCGCCCCGGAAGAGAACCTCGATCGATCATCCAAAGGAGTCCCGAAACATGGCCTTAGAACTTCCGAAACTCCCTTACGCCATGGATGCGCTGACCCCGCATCTTTCGATGGAGACCCTCGAATACCATTACGGCAAGCACCATCAGGCCTATGTCAACAACCTCAACAAGCTCGTCGCGGGTACGGAGCACGAGGGGAAGAGCCTCGAGGACCTGATTCGGACGACCTCCGGAGGGCTCTTCAACAACGCCGCTCAGACTTGGAACCACAGCTTCTACTGGAACTGCTTGAGCCCCGACGGAGGGGGGGAACCCGGCGGCCCCCTGGGGGAGGCGATCGCTTCCGCCTTCGGCTCCTTCGCTTCGTTCAAGGAGGCCTTCACGAAGGCCGCGGCCACGAACTTCGGGTCCGGATGGACCTGGCTCGTCAAGGACGGGAGCGGCACCCTCGAGATCGTTTCGACCGGGAACGCGGGGAATCCGATGACCGAGGGGAAGACCCCGATCCTGACGATCGACGTCTGGGAGCACGCCTATTACATCGATTACCGGAACGCCAGGCCGAAGTACATCGAGGCCTTCTGGAACCTCGTGAACTTCGAGTTCGCGGCCTCCAATCTCTGAAAGGCCTCCGGGCCCGATTGACGGAGGCGGGGGAGGGGGGCAGGATGCCTTCCCCCGACCCTGGAGGTTCGATGGACATGCGCGCACTCTGCATCCTTTCCCCGCTCCTCCTGACCCTCTCCTGTTCGACCTGGTCCCTGCCCTCCCGAACGAGGGCCGAGGCGGGGCGCCTGGGGCCGGACGGCTCGATCGAGATGGCCTTGGCGAAGGACGGGCGCATCCTGGAGATCGAGTACCATCTTCCCCCCTCCGCCCTACCCCTCGAAATCCGCGAGGCCGCGGATCGGGTCATGGGGCAAGGCCCGGTCGTCGGCATCGAGAAGGAACTGGCCGGGGGAGAACTCTTCTGGGAGGTCGTCAAGGAGATCCGCGGCAAGAAGTGGGAGGTCCTCTTCTCCCGGGAAGGGAAGGTCGTGAACTGGGAGATCGAGATCGAGGTCGCGGAGGTCCCCCAGGCCGTCCTTGCCGTCGCGGACGCCTTCGCGGGCGGGGGAACCCGGACCTCTCACGAGAAGATCCTCGATGCGAACAAGAACCTCCTGAGCTACCACGTCAAGAAGGTCGTTGGAGGGGTGAAGGTCAAGCTCGCGATCTCCCCCGACGGGAAGCTTCTCGGCGCGTGGCGGGAGGTCCCAGCCGAGGTCGAGGTCCCCTTCTGGGTCCGCGGGGAGGATTTCCCCGGGCCGGTTCCTCCACGTCCGGACGGACCTGTAGGCACTTCCCGGGTCGAGGCCTGCGGGAGCCTAGCGTCCGATCGTCGCCGCTCCCCCGAAGCTCAAGGTCATGCCCAGGCCGTTGGCCTTCGGGTCCGCGACGATCCACTGCTGGTAGAACTTGAGGCCGATCAGGGAAGTGCGGTTCGGGATCGGAAAGCCCATCAGGGCCTTTCCGGCCTTGTCCGCGACGACCGGTAGGGCGAGGTCGTAGGAGGCCAGCAGGTCGCAGGCGCCGGCTCCGACGGCCGCGAGATTCAGGGGAAGGGTGTAGGGACCCCACTTCGTGTTCGAAACCCCGGTGATCAGGAGGGCCGGCGCCAAGGAAGGGGCCTGGAGGAGACGGATCTTCATCGTCAGGCGCAGACGGGGGGGCGTCTGGGCCTCGAGCCAGGGGGCGACGGGGCCGAGGCCCAGGACCCGGAAGACCCAGGGAGCCGAACCGGGCTTCGCGCCCCAGGCCCCGGTCGAGCCGGCCTTCCTCGTGTAATGGCGGGCCTTCATGCCGTTCAGGGTCTTCGGGGCGAAGATCGAGGGGCGGCGGGAGGAGGGAACGGACCAGGACAGGAAGAACGGGCCTCTCCCCGTGACGACGGGCTTCGCGAAGGTCGCGTGGAACCAGCCGGTCTTCGGGGAGGCGGTCAGGTTCGCGACGGCCGCGGGAGTCGGGAGGGGGCGGCCGGTCTTGTCCGCCAGGAAGAGACGCGCCTGGATCGTGACCGGGGTCGAGCGGGCGCTCTTGGTCAGGATCTCGAAGCCGAGAACGACCGGGGACGAGGACCAACGGACCTCGATCGCGTACTCGGGGTTGAGGAACGAGAGCAGCGGGGAGAGCCTCGATGCATCGGCGTTGTTCGAGGCGGTGAATCCGCCGCCGGTGCCCGGGCAGCCCCGGCCGTAGGTTTGGTACTTCGCGAGCTGGGCCGGGAGGGCGGCCGCGAGGAGGGCGCAGAGGGAGGGGACGAGGAGGAGAGGTAGCGGGGTTCGCGGAGATCTCGACATGTGGGGACTCCTCGGGAAGGGGACGTCTTTCCCGAGGATAGTCCGGACGAAACCGCCCCATAGGCCCCCTGCCCCCCCCTTGGAAGGAATCCCGGGGAAGTCCGCCGGGAAGGGGGGCTAGGATGGAAGGGATGGTGTGCGGCCCAGGGGGATTTCGGATCGGAGCGGTTCTGCTCCTTCTTTCGATGAGCGGGTTGGAGAAAGCGGCGTGGGTCGCAGCTCCCCCACAGGCCGGAGATCAAGGCGGAAGGTGGCGGACCGGAGGAGAAGGGGAGGCCGCGCCGAGGACTCTCCGCGACTTCCGGGGGGGGGAGTATGCGGAGGATCTCGAGGAGGCCGAGCAGTGGTTCCGGAAGGGGAGGCGCCACCGGGCCCGGAACCTCTGGGAGGAGATCCTGGACGCTTTCGAGGAGGAGGAGGGGGAGGATAGGCCCGCCCCCGGGGAGGCCGCCGCCGCCCGTTACGGACTCGCCCGGATCTTCGTCACGACCGGCAGATACGAGGAGGCCCTCGTCGAACTGACCCAGGGGCGTCGGCTCCTGGATTTCGCGGAGTTCACGCTCCTCGAGGCCCGGATCCGCTTGCGGACCGGCCGTCCCGAACGCGCGCTCGAACTCCTCGAACCCCTGTGGCGGCAGAAGGGCGACCGCGAACTCGCGCTCGAGGCCGGGATCCTTCTCGCGGCCGCGAAGGAGCGCATCGGGAGGGCGCCGGAGGCGGGCCGGATCCGCGCTCGAATCGAGGACCTCGGGAAGCGCGAGATTCTGCGCTCCCCCCGCGCAAAGCTCGCCTATGCCCGGGCCCTGATCGGGCTCGGCGGCGGCGAACGACTCCAGGAAGCCTCGGCCCTCCTGATCGAGATCACGAAGCAGGATCCGCTCGAGGCGGAGGCCTACGTCGAACGAGGGAAACTCCTCTATGCGGTCTATCGGGAAGCTCGCGGGTACCCGAGCGGCGAGAGCGAGTTCCAGCGTGCGCTCGAGAACTGCGGGGAGGTCGAGGAAGCCCTCGTCCAGCTCTTCCTGACCCGCAAGGACAACTACCTCCTCGACTATACGAAGACCCTTTCCTATCTCGAACGCGCCCTCGCCCTCAATCCCCGCTCCGTTCCCGCGCTCCGGGCGAAGGCCGCCCGCAGGATGGACGATCGGGCCTTCGAGGCAGCTCGACGCCTCCTTCTGAAGGCCCTGGCGGTCGATCCGAAGGATCCCGGAACCCTCGCCGAAATGGCCGCCGTCTCCGCCCTGCTTGCCCGGAAGGAGGAGGAGGACCGCTACCGGGCGCGCGTCGCCGCGGTTTCCGGAGGGCGTCCCCTCGCCGACCTCGTCCTCGGTCGACATCTGATCGCCCTCTACCGCTTCCTCGATGCAGTGCCGGTCCTTGCCCGAGCCTACGCCGCTGCCGGGGAGGACCCCGAAATCTGCCTCTCCTACGGAAAGGCCCTGATCTACGCCGGAAGGGGGGAGGAGGGTGCGGCCCTTCTCGCGGAGGTGCGGCGACTCCGGCCCGGCTTCGTCGATCCCTGGAGGGAGAACCAGCTCCTCCTGCAGGAACGTCTCGCGAAGGAATACGAGACGATCGAGCGCGGGAACTTCGTCTTCGTGCTGCACCCCGAGGAGCGGGGAGTCCTGCTTCCCTACCTCTCCCGGACCTACGAGGAAGCCTGGCGGGAACTCGGCGTCAAGTACGGGACCTTCCCCGACTGCAAGATACGAGTCGAGAACTTCGCCCGTTTCGGGGATTTCTCGGTCCGGACGATCGGCTACCAGGGCTTCGGGGCCCTCGGGGCCTGTTTCGGCTGCTTCATCACCTCGGTCTCCCCAGCCGCCGCCGAACTGCGGGCGCAGTTCTCGTGGAAGGTCACCGCCTGGCACGAGTTCTCGCACGTACTCCACCTCAAGCTCTCCCGGGCGCGGGTTCCCCGTTGGCTGACCGAGGGCATGGCCGTCTACGAGGAGATCTCGCTCGACCGCAGCTACGACCGGCGCATGGAGCGGGAGCTGTATTCCGCGTGGCGTAACAGCGAACTCCTCCCGGTCGCCCGCCTGAACCAGGCCTTCCGGGGATCCCGGATCCTGTTCGGGTATTACCAGGGCGGGTTGATCGTGAGGCACATCGCGCGGGACTTCGGCTTCCCCAAGTGCGTCGAGATGCTGAAGGCCTACGGGAAGGACAAATCGACGACCGAGGTCTTCCGGGAGGTCCTGGGGCTCAGTCCGGCCGCCTACGACCGGAGGTTCCTGCGTTACGTCGAGGAGAAGGTCGGGGGGATGCGGATGATCCCCAGGATCGGAGATGCCTGGCTCTCCCGGCTTCTCCGCAAGGTCGAGGCCGACCCCAGGGACGTCGAGGCTCGTCTCCTCCTCGGGCACGCCTTCCGGCAGCGCGGGGCGGCGGTGGACGCGGGCGCCCAGGTAGCGGCGATTGCGAAACTCGCCCCCGAACATCCGGGCCTCCTCCTGCTTCGTGGATTCCTCGCCCTCGACCGCAAGGACCTTCGGAGGGCGCGGGACTTCCTGACCCGGGCCCTGGACGCGGGTCAAAGGGACTTCGACGGGGCGATGGCCCTGGGTTCACTCCTGGAGAAGGCCGGCCGCCTGGACGAGGCCCTCGCGGTCTACGACCTCGCCGCCGGTTGCTGGCCGACCTGCGCCCGACCCGGACCGGAGAACCCCTATCTCGCGAAGGTCCGGATCCTGAAGAAACAGGACAAACCGGACGCGGCCGCCAAGGTCCTCGAAGGCTACGTCGCCCTGAACGGCCGCGACTACAGGGCCCGGCTCCTGCTTGCGGCCCGCGCCCGCGTGAAGGGGGACGCGCCTGCCGAACTCCATCACCTCGAGATGGCCCGGGACATCGATCCCTTCGACCGGCGTCTCCATTTCCGCCTGGGAAGGCTCTATGCCGAGCAGGGAAAGCGCGAGCGTGCCATCCGGGCGCTCCGGATCTGCCTGGCGACGCCCGGCTCCAAGGACCGCGGGGCGCGCAAGGGCGCGTCGGCCCTCGAGGGCATCGAACGGGTCGGAAAGAAGGAGCCGGAGGCCCTCTTCCTGGCCCGGGTCAGGGTCCTCCTCGCCGAGCAGTTGGCCGCCTCCGGCGATCGCGCCGCGGCCGGGGAGGAAGCCCGGGCCGCCCTCGAGGCGGGGGTCCCCCTGCCCCGGGATCTCGAGGCCCGCGCGAGACGACTTCGTTGACCGGAAGCGCCTGCCGGTGTCCCGGTCGGCCCCGGGGCGCGTCGCGGAAGGGTGGCTACCCGGCCTGGACTCGAACCAGAACTAGGAGTACCAAAAACTCCTGTGCTACCGCTTACACCACCGGGTATCGGCCGGAGGCGCCCGGGCGGAGGGCGCGCCTGCGGGCGATGCGGCCGGCGCCGCGGGGAGCGGCGCCGGCCCTGGTTACCCCGCCTGGACTCGAACCAGAACTAGAAGAACCAGAATCTTCTGTGCTACCGATTACACCACGGGGTATCGGGTCTCCTGCCCGCCTGGGGGCGAGGAACGGCGCGGAACCCTAGGCAAGCCCCGCTTCCGGGTCAAGCCCGCGACCCCCGGGCCTCCCGGGGGCATACGATTGCGGATTCCGGGTCAGCGGCCGAAGAGAGCGAGCCATTCCTCGGGAGATCCCGGCTTGAAGACGTAGTTGAGGCGTCGGGTCTCGCCCATCGTGGCCTTCGGCTCGGCTGAGTAGAGATGTCCGGGGAAGAGGACGGCCTCGTCGGGCACCTTCGCCAGGCGCTGCGTCAGGGAGAAGTAGAGTTCCTTCGGATCGCCTCCGGGGAGGTCGGTGCGGCCGCAGCCCTCGAGGAAGAGCGTATCGCCCGCCACGAGGCGGTTCTCGACGAGGAAGCACTGGCTTCCGGGCGTGTGCCCCGGCGTATGGATGCAGCGCAGCGGAATCTCGCCGATCCGGATCTCGTCCCCGCTGTCGTGCAGGGCGAGGTCGGTCTTCGAGAGCCCGGTGACCTCGAGGATCCAGGGCTCCTCGTTCCGCTGGCAGTGGACCTTGACCCCCCTAAGTTCGAGGAGTTCGCGGACTCCCTGGATCCCGTGCCCGAAGAGGTCGCCGCCGACGTGGTCGGGATGGAAGTGGGTCGCGAGGACTCCGGTCAGTTCGAGCCCGTCGGCCTCGACGAGGTCGAGGATCGACGGGACGTCGTAGGCGGGGTCCACGACCATGCACTCCCCGGTCTTCCGATCCCCGATCAGGTAGGAGAAGTTGACCATGTCGCGGGCGATCGGGTCCCCGGTCGCGAAGTCCCGGCCCGAGAGGAGCTGGCGGAAATAGAGTCGGTCTTCCATGCCCGGATCCTAGGCGGGGAGAGCCCGCCATCCATCCTCCTCCGGAGGAGGAAGGGGAAGGCTCTCCCGTTGGATCAAAAAAAGGGTCAGCGGAACCGGAGGCTCACGGGGTTCGAGGGGGTCCCCGAGAGGCCGGGTCCGTCGAAGACATAGGCCGCGCACTCGAGGCTCCGTCCCCGGAGGACCGTGGGCAGGGGGCCCCCCAGGACCGACCAGACGACGCGGGGGGCGGCCTCGCCCCGGGCGTCCAGCACCGAGACGAAGCCCGGCAGGAAGGGGCTGTTCGCGAGGGAGATGAAGACCCAGGTCGAGGCGTCGGGCTTGACCGGGAGGGTGCCGCCCGGGAGGGGGAGGCCGGGGGCCCTTCCGGAGAGGCCGAGCAGGCAGAGCGCGACCTTGCCGGCGCGCGCGGCCCCGCCGCGGATCCCGAGTGTCCAGGTCAGGGGCTTGCTCGTGAAGACGTTCACCCGGTCCGCGACGAGTCCCACGCCGCGCCGCGCCCGCACCGGGAGTTCGAGCCAGGACGCGGTCGTTCCCGAGCCGTGGGCGATCGAAAGGGAGCCGGAGACGAAGTAGGGGGCTGTCACGATCCTCTTCTGGTTCGGGTATTCCCGGATCCAGTGATTCTGGACCTCGAGTTCGAGTACCGTCTTCTTCGGGAGGACGCAGGCGATCGGGGACAGGGTGATCGCGACCCGCTCCCCGACCCTCGGTGTCCGGCCCAGGAGCCCCCTGGCCCAACCGGCGAGGAACATGCGCTTCGTCGAACCTGGAACGGTCGCGAAGAGCTGGCCGTGGATCGTGTAGCGGTTCGTCGTGGGGGTGACGTGGAGCGAAAGGCGGGGGTTGCCGCAGAGTTCGATCTCGGACGCGAGGGGGGCCGTCTTGAAGATCCGTCTAGAGAGGGGGATCTTCGAGAGGATCACGCTGTCGGTGCGCCGGCTCTTCGAGGAGAGGAAGACCGAGGGCGTGTACCCCGGGGTGACCTTGTGCGTCAGGATCGTCGGGGATCCGGGGGTCGGAGGTTTCCAGACCAGGCCGCCCGCGGCGGAGAGGAAGACGCGGGCGGGCTTGACGTCCTTCGGCGGGAACGCCGAATCGTAGCGGTGGGACCAGAGGGTCCGAACCGAGGACCAGGCCGCGGGAAGGAGGGGCATGATCCCCGGCGTCGACCGCGCCTCGAGCTCGACCCCGTTGCGGATTCCCCATAGGTAGCGGTCCAGGAAACGGAGCCGTTCCTCGGAGACGAGAAGGGATTCCATCCAGTTCCCGGGGGAGCCGTGGCCCCCCGTCGAAAGAGTCATCGTGGTCAGGCTCTTCCGCTGCTGGACGATGTGCACGAGTTCGTGCGGGGTCTGGATCCCGTCGGTGTAGGCCATGTGGACCCGGACGGGGACCGTGCTCTGGAGGAGATAGGGGGTGACCGCCCGATCGGGATCCGTCGTCAACCACTTGTACAGGGAGATCGGGTCCTGGTTCACGAAGGCCGTCCGGATGCGGGTCTTGAGGCTCGGATCCAGGACGGCGGAGGTGAAGGTGAGGAAGCGCTCGAGGGCGTCCATCGAGAAGAGCGTGCCTCCCCGCAGCATGTGGTCGATGGCGTCGGGAATGAAGGCCCGCGGAACCGCGCAGTCGACCTTCGGGAAGGCGATCGTGCCCCTTCCCTTGATCGTGATCGTGCGGCCCGAATAGGCGGCGGCGAACCAGGAATGGATGCCTCCCTGGCTTCCTCCGGTGACCGCGAGCTTGTTGGGGTCCACGAGGCCCCGCCATTTCTTTCGGACGAAGGCGACGACTTCGGCGAGATCGTATTTCTCGGTCGCGCCGTAGAAGGTCATGCCCATCGTGGGAGGATTCAGTTTTTTCGCGTCGCCTTGGCCCCGCACGTCGAAGGTCGCGACCGCGAAACCCTGCGAGGCGAGACCCCGCTGGATCGAACGCTTGCCGCTGTAGCCGTGCACGAAGACGACGAGCGGCCAACCGCAGGCGGGCTTCCCCGTCGTCGGCCAGGTCAGGTTCACGAGGGTCTTGTAGCCGTCCGCGTAGGTCAGGGGGTTGTCGATCGAGTAGGTCGTGGGGAAGCCGAGCGAAGGCGGGACGGGCTTCGCGCACTGGGCGCGGAGTCCGGTCGTGGAGAGGAGGACGGCCCCCGGGAGGACCCGGAGGAGGGGAGAGAGGGGAATCGTGCGCATGACGGGGACTCGGTTTTGGGAAGGGATGGGGAGAAGGGAAACTACCGGCGATTGTACGGCGATTCCCCTTCCCCATGGGCCGTCCCGGTCCCGAAAACCAAAGCCCGGGACCGGGTCCTCCCAGCTACCGCACCTGGACCGTCGTGGGCGTGCTCGTGAACCAGGGTGAGGGGGGCGTTCCTCCGGGCAAGCCCCGGAGCGGGCCGGCCAGAACCTGCGTCGTCCAGCGGATTCCCCTCGTGGACGGTGCCTTCACGGAAAAGCGGGCAACCCCCAGGGCGTTCACACGCCCGACGACGACGAGGAGGGGCAGGGTCGGCACGATGCCGAAATCGGGGAACGCGAGCCCTCCCGCCCCGAGAGGTGCGAAGGCCATCTCCGGGGTCCGGCCGGTTCCGAACATCCAGACGGCGAGACCCGCCCCTTTCATCCCCGAGGCCGTGAAGGTGAGAGCCCGGCCGGGCGCGGGCGTGGAGGAGGGAACGACCGAGAGAGCGGGGCGGGCGGGCTCGAACACGACGAGGAGGTTCGTTCCCGTGTAGTTCCCGGCCAGTGCGAAGATCCGGGATCCGGGGGAGCCGAAACGCTCGAAGGGCCGGGTCCCCTCCGAGAAGGCGATTCCGCTCAGCGAGAGCCCGGGCAGGGAGAGGAGTCCCTTCGCAAAACTCCCGCCCTTCGGGCCGACCTCGAGAAGGCTCGAAGTCTTCGAAGTCCCGTCGGTCAGGTAGAAGGTTCCCTGGCCGTCGATCACGAAGTCGCGGGCGTTGTCGAAGGCCTTCACGAAGAGGCGGGCTTCCTTCTCCCGGAGGACGCCGGGGCCGATGGCTCCGAGGACCTTCGCGGCAGGCCAGCGGAGCACGCGCCCGAGTCCGGGTTTTCCGAAACTCAGCGGTGCCGGGGCGGTGTAGAGGTTTCCCCGGTGGTCGAAGGCCAGAGGTCCGGACCATCCGGTCTCCTCGGCGATCAGGTCCGTGCCGCCCGTCAGGGTGTCGATGCGGTAGACCTGCGTCCGGCTCCCGGTGTTGGGTTTCGCGGTCGCGTACAGGAAGCGTTCCCCCTCGATCGGGTGGAAGGCGAGGTCGTAGTGGAGCTGGAGGCGGGCGAAGCGTCTGAGGCTCTTGCGTGCGAGGTCGAAGGCGTACAGAGCGCCGGTGCTGGATTCCCCGAAATAAAGGACGCGCTTCGAGGGGCCCAGGACGATCGACGTGCCCCAGGCGGCGGCCGAGAGGCGGACCAGGGTCTGGACGATCCTTCCGGTCGAAGGGTCGAGGGCGAGGAGGTTCTGTCCGTCGAAGAGGGCGATCCTCCCGTCGGGGAGGACCTCGGGCCCGGTCCAGGACTTGGTCGGCTTGGGCAGGGTGATGGTGCGGGCCCGGAACCCGGGAACTACGGAGGGACTCTGGGCGGGAACGGAGGCGGCGGGCAGGACGATCGCGGCGAGGACCGCGGGAAGGGTGCGACCGCGGTGCGCGGTGCGTGCGTGCGACTTCATTTCCTTCTCCTCGGGAAATGGGTTGCGGCGTCGCGGAAGTCCCGACGGGGTGTTCTGGCTCGCGATTCATCCTCCACGGGCGGCCTTCCCGGGCTCCTTCCTCCGAGGAAATCGCCCAGTGGCGGGCCTGTAGGGGCCCCACCCGTTTCGTCCTCGCTCACAGCGGCGGGCCCGCGCCGGATTCACACCGGACTTCCCACCGATCGAGCTTCCGTAGTCTGTAGAGATCGAAGCGCGCATCCTGGCGGCGGAGAGGGCTCCCATCAAGGAGGAAAGCCCCGGAGGCCGGACGGACTGGTCGGGCAGCGGGGATTCGAACCCCGGACCTTCGGCTCCCAAAGCCGACGCGCTAGCCAAGCTGCGCCACTGCCCGATCGGGGTGTCGGGGTCGGGCAGAGGATGCCGTCGGCACCGCTCGATGCAAGCCGTGGCCTTCCGGCGGGGACCTTTCGGGCTTCTTGTGATGTTTTCCGCGGATGAAATCCTCCAGGAAACCGAAGCGTTCCCGGTCCTCGGGAAGGCCCTCGAACACGATGTCGAAACTGTGTCCGCGGAGGGGACGGACCGATCGGGGCGAGGGAGGTTCCGGGACGAAAGACGGGGGGAGCTCAGGGCGGAGAATGCGGGACTCCGGGACGGGAGGGCGGTCCGGACCCCCTTAGACCCGTTCGAGTCCGTAGCGGAGGGTTCCTCCGGCGAGTTCCACCGAGCGGACTCCGTCCTCGGGTGCTCCACGACGGAGTTCGAGGCAGAGGGTCTGCTCGCGGATCCAGGCCTCGTGCCGCTCGAGGACCGGAAGGAGACCCTCAGGAGGATCCAGCGTCAGGCGGATCCGGTCGCCCACCGCGAAGCCGGCCTCCTTGCGCGCCTGCTGGATCAGCCGGACCAGGTCCCGGGCGAGTCCCTCGAGTTCGAGGTCCTCGTCGATGTCCGCATCGAGGATGACGAGGGTGCGGTTGCCCGGGAGGGCCTGGCAGAGGACCCCTTCCTTCGGGTCGAGCCGGATCTCGGACTCCCCTTCCTCGAGGACCCGCCCCCCGACCTCGATCCTTCCGTCGTCCCGTTTCCTCCAGTCGCCGCGCTTCGCGGCTGCGAGGACGGATTTCATGTCCTTGCCGAGCCTGGGGCCCGCGACCTTCGCGTGGACCGCGAGGCGGAAATGGGCGTAGGGCTCGAACTCCGAATCTAGGCGAACCTCCTTGACGTTGACCTCGTCGCGGATCAGATCGAGGAAGGCTTCGAGCCCCTCGAGATCGTGTCCGGCGACGGTCAGGAGGGACAGGGGTTGGCGGACCCGGATGTCGGACTTGCGCCGGAGGGCGAGGCCCGCCGAGCAGACCGCGCGGACGCGGTCCATACCTTCGACGAGGAGCGGATCCTCGGGAAGATCCGAAACCTCCGGCCAGTCGGCGAGGTGCACGCTACGTTCTCCGGTCAGGCCGCGGTAGACCTCCTCCGCGAGGAAGGGGAGGAAGGGGGCAGCGACCTTGCACAGGGTTACGAGGACGGTGAAGAGGGTGTCGAAGGCGTCCCGGTCCGGTTCGCCCCCCTCTTCGTTCCAGAACCGCCCGCGGCTCCGGCGCACGTACCAGTTGTTCAAGGCGTCCAGGAAGGAGGCCAGGCGTTCGCAGGCGGCGGGTATGTCGTAGCGGTCGAGTTCCGTTTCGACCTCGAGGACCAGGTTTTTCGTCTTGCAGAGGATGTAGCGGTCGAGGACCGCCTCCGAATCGCCGCGGAACGCGGCCTTCACGCCGTCCGCGTTCGCGTACAGCGTGAAGAAGTAGTAGGCGTTCCAGATCGGGTTCAGGACCCTTCGAAGGGATTCTCCGATGGCCTTCCCCTCGTGGTCGATCTGGAGGTCGTTCCCCTTGAGGATCGGAGAGGACATCAGGAACCAGCGCAGCGCGTCCGAGCCCTTCGTCGCGAAGACTTCCTCGGGGCTCGGGTAGTTCTTGAGCCTCTTGCTCAGTTTCTGGCCGTTCTCGTCGAGGACGACTCCGTGGCAGATGACGTTGCGGAAAGGCGGCCGATCGAAGAGGGCGGTGGCGAGCACCATCATCGTGTAGAACCAGCCGCGCGTCTGGGCCTGGTACTCGACGATGAAGTCGGCCGGAAAGTGGTTCTCGAACCATTCCCGGTTCTCGACCGGATAGTGGACCTGGGCGTAGGGCATTGATCCCGACTCGAACCAGCAATCGAGCACGTCTGGGATCCTCCGCATCCTGCTCTTGCCGGAAGGGTCGTCGGGGTTCGGCCTGGTGAGTTCGTCGATGGCCGGTCTGTGGAGGTCCTTGGGCCGGACTCCGAAGTCCCGCTCGATCTCGTCCAGGCTCCCGTAGACGTCGACCCTCGGAAACTCGGGATCGTCGCTCTTCCAGACCGGGATCGGCGCCCCCCAGAAGCGATTTCGGCTGATCGACCAGTCCCGAGCGCCCTCGAGCCATTTCCCGAAGAGTCCGTCCCGGACGTGCGCGGGAATCCAACGGATCCCCCGATTGAGTTCCACCATCCGGTCGCGGATGGCCGTCACCTTGACGTACCAGGAGCTCATCGCCTTGTAGATCAGGGGCTGGTCCGTGCGCCAGCAGTGCGGGTAGCTGTGGACGTAGGTCTCGTGGCGGAGTATGCGGCCCTCTTCCTTCAGGTCCCGGATGATCTGCTTGTTCGCGTCGAAGACGAGCATGCCGGCGTAGGGAGGGACCTCGCCGGTGAATTTCCCCGTGCGGTCGACTGGGCAGACGACATCGATCCCGTGCGCCTTGCACAGCTCCATGTCGTCCTCGCCGAATCCGGGGGCCATGTGGACGATTCCGGTGCCGTCCTCGGTCGTCACGAAATCCCCGGCGAGGACGACGAAGGCCCCTTCGCGGCCGGCGAAGAACGGGAAGAGGGGGGCGTATCGACGTCCGGCCAGGTCGCGGCCCTTGCAGGAGCCTACGCGCCGCGCGCCGTCCAGTTCCCGGTCGTAGCGGGCGACCGCCTCCTCCGCGAGGACGAGGCGGCGGTCGTCCTTCTCGAGGATCGCGTAGTCGATGTCCGGTCCGACCGCGAGGGCGAGGTTGGAGGGCAGGGTCCACGGCGTCGTCGTCCAGGCGAGGAGATCGAGGGGGCCGCCGTCGCCCTCCCTGGGTTCGAGCGAGAAACGGACGGTCAAGGCCGGGTCCTGCCTGTCCCGGTAGGAGTCGTCGAGGCGGGTCTCGAAGTTGGAGAGCGGGGTTTCGGCCGCCCAGGAATACGGCAGGACGCGGGTACCCTCGTAGAGGAGGCCCTTGTCCCAGAGGGCCTTGAAGGCCCACATGACGCTCTCCATGTAGGAGAGGTCCATCGTCTTGTAATCGTGTTCGAAATCGACCCAGCGCGCCTGCCGGGTGACGAAGCGTTTCCACTCCTGCGTGTACTTGAGTACGGATTTCCGGCAGAAGTCGTTGAAGCGGTCGAGACCGTAGGCGGCGATCTCGGCGTGGCCCGAGATTCCGAGTTCGCGTTCGGCCTCCATCTCGGCCGGAAGGCCGTGGCAGTCCCAGCCGAAGCGCCGCTCGACGCGGCGGCCCTTCATCGTCTGGTACCTGGGGATCAGGTCCTTGACGTAGCCGGTCAGGAGGTGGCCGTAGTGGGGAAGGCCGTTCGCGAACGGAGGCCCGTCGTAGAAGACGAACTCGTTCCCGCCGCCCTCTCCGGCCGGCCGTCCCTCGACCGAGGCGCGGAAGGTCCCGTCCCGTTCCCAGGAATCGAGGATCCGGGCCTCGATCTCTGGGTAGTCCGGCTGCTGGGGGACTTCGGGATAGGGGCGTTCCTCGTCGTTTCCGGTCATCACGAGACTCCGGGCAATGGATTCCGCCGGCGTTAAGGGCCGCCGCCCGGGGGGACCCCGCGGGCGAAGGGGAAGGATCGTAGCGGGGGACCGGCTCCTTCCAAAGGTCCGGGAGGCCGCGCCGGTCCGTGGCGGGAGCGGAGCCGGCCGTTCCTCCATGGCCCGCGGGGCCGATTCCGGCTATGAATCCCGGGTCGGATCCGTGTCTGGATCCGGTTTCGAGAGGGAGGTCGACTTGGAGGTCCTGGTCATCGGCTCGGGAGGGCGGGAACACGCCCTCGTCTGGAAACTGGCGCGTTCGCCCGAGGTCTCGAAGGTCTGGTGTGCGCCCGGAAACGGAGGCATCTCGACGCATGGAGAATGCGTGCCGATCCCGGTCGACGATTCCGACGGTCTGCTCGCCTTCGCGAAGGAGAAAAAAATCGGGCTCACGGTCGTGGGTCCCGAGAAACCTCTGTGCGACGGCCTCGTCGACCGATTCCGGAAGGCCGGGCTCCTCGCCTTCGGCCCGAGCCGGAAGGCCGCGCGAATCGAGGGGAGCAAGGCGTGGTGCCGGGAACTCTGCGCGCGCCATCATATCCCTTCTCCCCAATCGTGGACTTTCCACGACATCGCGAAGGCCAATGCCTTTCTCGAGAACTACCAGGAACCGCGTCTGGTCGTGAAGGCCTCGGGGCTCGCCGCGGGGAAGGGCGTTACGATCTGCAAGTCGAAGGCCGAAGCGCGCAAGGCCGTTTCCGACTGCCTCGAGGGGGCAAGCTTCGGCGAAGCGGGACGCACGGTCGTGCTCGAACAGTTCCTCGAGGGCGAGGAGCTTTCGATGCTCGCCCTTACCGATGGACAGACGATCGTGCCCCTCGAGACCGCGAAGGACCACAAGGCCGCCTTCGAGGGAGACAAGGGTCCGAACACCGGCGGCATGGGTGCGGTCTCTCCCGCTCCTGCGGCAAATGCGCGCACCTTGAAGCAGGTTGAGAGCCAGGTTCTCGTGCAGGGGATCCATGCCCTCGGGATGGAAGGCGCTCCGTATCAGGGAGTTCTCTACGCCGGTTTGATGGTCACGCCGCTCGGTCCCAGAGTCCTCGAGTTCAACTGCCGTTTCGGAGATCCCGAGGCCCAGGTTCTTCTCTTTCGCTTGGAATCCGACCTTCTTCCGTACCTTGTCGCGGCGGCCGAAAACCGCCTCGAATCGATGAATGAAGGGGTTTCCTGGGATCCGCGGCCCGCGGCCACGGTCGTCGCCGTCGCCGACGACTACCCCGGGAACTACCGCAAGGGCCAGCGGATCCACGGTCTCGAACTCTGCCCCGAGGAGGAGGATTTCGTGATCTTCCATTCGGGGACGCGGCGCGGCCCCGAGGGGAATCTGTTCACGAACGGAGGCCGGGTCTTCGCGGTCACCGCCAAGGCCGCGACGATGGATGCCGCCTTGGGTCGTTGCTACGAGGCCCTGGAGAAAGTACGGTTTCCGGGTATGCGGTTTCGCCGCGATATCGGAAAGCGGAAGTGGGAAGCATGACCCGGATTCATGGAATCGAACGTGAGATCGACGCGATCAAAGCTCACTTCAAGAAGTCCGGACTCCGCTGGACGCAGCAGCGGCAGATGATCGTAGAACAGGCCTTCATGACCCATTCCCATTTCTCGGCCGAGGATCTCCATCGGATGCTTCGGTCGCAGATGGGGGAGCAGAAGGTCCACCTGGCGACGGTCTACCGGACCTTGCAGGTCCTCGAGGAAGGCGGCTTCATCGAGGGGCTCGAGGTCGGAAAGGGCGGGCGGCTCTTCGAACACATTCTCGGCCACGAGCATCACGACCATATCATCTGCATGGATTGCGGCGCGATTCTCGAGTTCCACGACGATCCGATGGAGGAACGGAAGCGGAAAGCGGCCGAGCGCATGGGCTTCGACATGGTCAGCCACAGTCTCCAGATCTACGGTCGCTGCCACGCTCGGCAGAGCGAGGAAGGATGCCCGCGTTACCGGGAGCGGATGCGGGACTGAAGCTGAACGATCGCTTCGCAGGAAGGCCCGCAGGCCGTAGAATGCGGACTCCCTTCGTTCTCGGGAGTCCGCGATGCGACCGACGACCGTCCTCCTGTTCTCCATCCTGATCGCCCCGCCTCTCGCAGCCCAGGCGGCCGGGGGGGAAGATCCGACCCCTCTGAACGAGACGCAGCGCATCCGCCATGTCCTCAGCCGTTTCGCCTTCGGGCCGACGCCGGGACTCGTCGCGAGGGTGAGGCGCCAGGGGCTCGAGAGTTGGTTCGAGGAGCAACTCACGAAGGATCTCCAGGATCCGGAGGGGTTGCGCCGCCTCCTCGCCCCGCTCGACGCCCTGGAATCCTCCCCGGGCGCCCTTCTGCAGGAGGTCCGCCGGCTTTCCCGTGATCTCGGCCCCGATCGATCCCCGAAGGCGCAGCGAAGGCTCAACCTCCTCCGGAACAAGGCGCGGATGCAGTTGCGCGACGCCGTGCTCTTCCGCGCCGTCTACGGAAGGCGGCAGGTCCTCGAGACGATGGTGGATTTCCTCAGGAACCACTTCAACGTCTCCGTGAACAAGGGGAACGTCCGCTACTACGCGCCGGAATACGAATTCGGCGTTCTCAGGAAATACGCCTTCGGGAGTTTCGGCGATCTTCTCGAGCGGACCGCCAAGCATCCGGCCATGCTCTACTACCTGGACAACTATCTTTCGAGGAGACCTCCCTCGAAGCAGGAGTTGAAGGCAATCGCCCGCAGCGTGCGCCGGAAGACCGGTTCGAAATCCAGGGCCGAGGAACAGGTCGAGATCGCGAAGCAGCGGGGCCTGAACGAGAATTACGCCCGGGAACTCCTCGAGTTGCATACGCTCGGAGTCGACAACTTCTACACCCAGAGGGACGTGATCGAGGTCGCGAAGTGCCTGACCGGTTGGACGATCCTGACGGACATGAAGAAAGGCGTCGTCTCCTTCCTCTTCCGACCCGACATGCATGTCAAGGGTCCCAAGCGTTTCCTCGGGCGACTGATCCCCGAGAATCGGAAGAACCCCCTGGCCGAGGGGGAGACCGTCCTGCGCCGTCTGATCGCCCACAAGGGGACGGCCCGATTCCTGGCATGGAAACTCTGCCGATACTTCGTGGACGACGATCCCCCGGATCCCCTCGTCAAGAGGGTCGCCGCCGTCTTCAAGAAGACGAAAGGCGACTTGAAGAGCGTGCTGCGCGCGATCTTCCGCGACCCGGAGTTCTGGAACCCGCGACACTTCCAAAGAAAGTTCAAGCGTCCCTTCGAGTTCGTCGTCTCCGCCCTTCGGGTCACGGGGGCGGAGATCTCCTCGACGCGAGGCCTGCATCGCGCGCTGCAGGCCCTCAGCGAGCCGATCTACGAATGCGAGGATCCGACCGGATACTACGATCAGGCGGAAGCTTGGAACGATCCCGGCGTCATGGCGATCCGCTGGGATTTCGCGATGAAGCTCGCGCGGAACAAGATCCCGGGGGTTCGGGTCCCCGATTCGTTCTTCGAGAGCCTGCACCCCAGGCTTCCCCAGGTCTGGAAGAACCAGCTCGCGGTCCGGCTGCTTCCGGCCGGGATGGGGAGAAGGACCGAGGCGGTCCTTGATCGGGTGATCCGCGCGCATCTCGCCGAGAATCCGAAAGCGAAGAGGAAGGTCCTCGCGCCCCTTCTCCTCGGATTGCTGCTCGGCTCTCCCGAGTTCCAACGTCAATGAGGTGGACGATGACTTTCTTCACGATGAAGCGCCGTGAGTTCCTGCGCCTGAGCGGAGCGGGCGCCCTGGCGCTGGGGGCGCCCTTCCCCCTCCGCCACGGCCTTTCGACCCTCTCCCGGGCTCCGAAGCCAGGTCCGATCCTGGTCGTGATCTATCTGCGCGGGGGACAAGACCCGCTCAACGTCGTCGTCCCCTACAAGGACGAGAACTACTACAAGATCCGGCCGACGATCGCGATTCCGGCCGGGAAGACGGAGGGAGAGGCCTCGGTCCTTCCACTCGACAAGAAGTTCGGGCTGCATCCGGCACTGGCCCCGCTGGTTCCGCTTTTCAAATCCAAGCGATTCGCCCCGATTCTCGCGGTCGGATCTCCGCACCCGACGAGGAGCCATTTCGACGCCCAGGACTTCATGGAATACGCGGCTCCGGGCATCCGCACGATCCGCCAGGGCTGGCTGAACCGCTACCTGGAGGCCACGGCGAACCGCAACGGGAAGGATTCCGAACTCCGCGCCCTGGCATTCCAGGGGCTCCTGCCCCGCTCCCTTCGGGGGCCCTACCCCGTGTTGGCGGCCGGCGGTCGGAGCGCGGATGCGAAGGTTCTCGACCTCTTCGGGGAGCTCTACGGTGAAGGGGAGGATGCCGGGGCGATGGGAGGCGATCCGGGCGCCGGCGGTATGAGGAAGCGGGAGGACGAGACCGACAAGGTGCTCGAGACCGGCCGAGCGACCGTCACGACCCTGCGCAGGCTCCAGGAAGTCCTCGCCAAGGCGCCGCCGAGCCGGGTCCGCTATCCCCGAGGGGTCCTGGGTTCCAAGCTCGAGGGCATCGCCAGGGTCATCCGGGCCGGGGTTCCGCTGGAGGTGGCCTGCGCCGATTGGAACGGTTGGGACCATCACGCGCGCGAGGGAGGGCTCGACGGCACGATGAACCGCATGTTGACCGAACTCGGAGGATCCCTCCGCGCATTCCTCGAGGACCTCGGCCCGCACGCGGACCGGACTCTCGTCCTGACGATGACCGAGTTCGGAAGGACCGCCCGGGAGAACGGGAACACCGGCACCGATCACGGCCATGCGGGCCTGATGCTCGCCGTGGGCGGGAAGATCAAGGGCGGCCGCATTCTCGGCAAGTGGCCGGGGCTCGACGAGAAATCCCTCTACCAGGGCCGGGATCTGGCGGTGACGACCGATTTCCGGGACGTCTTCGCCGAGGTCCTTCGCAAGCACATGGGGTGGCGCCGGATGCCGCGGGATTTCTTCCCCGAGTACCGTCCGGGCCGGGGCCCGGGACTCTGCTCCTGAGAGCGGTTCCGGGGTCGGACCTTCGAGCCCGGCGGCGATGGGAGGGATTCGTTCCCCCGTTCCTTTCTCGATCTCCGATCCGGCCCGCCCCCGCGGGGATTTCGGGCCGCGCGATTCCCCTTCCTCGAGGGGCTGCTAGCATATTCCGCCCTCAACCGCATTCCCGAACCGGAGTCGAGATCCGTGACCCCACGTTTCCGCGTCTTGCCCGCCCTTCTCCTGCCGGTCGCCCTCCTCATGGCCCCCGCCTGTTCGGACAAGGGGGAGGAGGCGACCCCCGGACCGGCCGCCGCCTCGAAACCTGCCCCCTCGGGCCGCGGGAGCGGGGACGAGGTCCGCCGGCCCCACTGGGAGGACCGGGGCGATTCCCTCGTCGTCGCGGTCTCCGCCGACGCCGACGGATTCCTCCCGATCGTAAACCAGCAGGCGACCGGAGGGGCGATCATGGATCTGATCATGCCCTCGATGACGGATTCCGCCTTCGAGGACGGTCACCTGAAGGCCCTTCCCTCGGTCGCGGAGCGTTTCGAGTTCAGCGCGGACAAGAAGCACCTGACCTATTACATGCGGAAGGATCTCGCCTGGACGGACGGCGAGCCGATCACCGCCCATGACATGGCCTTCACCTACGAACTCGTCCGGGACCCGGTCGTCGCGAGTCCCCGCCGGCCCTTCACCGACAACATGGATCCCGAGGAGCCCTGGACCGTCCTCGACGACTATACGATCCGGTTCAACTTCCGCTTCGGATACAACACGGAGACGATGCTGGCCCACGCGGGCCTGAACCTCTGTCCCAAGCACCTCCTGATCCATGAGGATCGGGCGAAGCTCAGGTCGAGCCCCCTCCATATCCGCAAGCCCGTTGGGCATGGGCCCTTCGTCCTGACCTCCTGGAAGCGGAACCAGGAGATCGTCATTTCGAGGAACAGCCGCTGCAAGGTAAAGCCCGTCCCCTATCTGAAGCGGGTCATCTTCAAGATCATCCCCGAATACGAGACCCAACTCACGGAACTCGAAACAGGGAAGATCGACATGATGGAGACGATCCAGGAAAAAGACTTCAAGAAGGTCCGGGCCTGGGGGCACATCAAGCTCTACAAGAGGGGATACCGGTTTCTCGATTACATCGCCTGGAACGAACAGAAACCCTTGTTCAAGGACCGCCGGGTCCGCCGGGCCCTGACGATGGCGATCGACATCAAGAAACTGATTCGGACCCTCCTGACCTTCGACGGCAAGACCTTCGGAATCCAGGCCTATTCGACCTTCACCCCCGAGTTGAAGGATTACTACGACCCCTCCTTCGAACTGCTTCCCTACGATCCGGAAAAGGCCAGGGCGCTGCTGGCGGAGGTGGGTTGGGAGGACCATGACGGGGACGGGGTCCTCGACAAGGACGGTAAGCCCTTCGCGTTCACCCTGGTGACGAACACCGGCAATCCGCGTCGCGCGGAAGCGGTCGTCCTGATCGAGAGGGACCTGGAGAAGATCGGCGTCAAGGCGAACCTCGATTACCGCGAGGCGGTGACCTTCTTCGACGAACTCCGGAACAAGAACTACGAGGCGGCGCTCTCCGGTTGGTCCGCCGGCCTTTTCCCCGACCCCTCCGATATCTGGATGAGCGAGACGAAGGAGAAGCCGCGTCCGTTCAACTTCACGGCCTACAGCAATCCCGAGGTCGACGCGATCATCGAGAAGGGGCTTCGGGAGCCCGATCCCGAGAAGGAAGCGGCGCTCTGGCGGAGACTCCACCGGATCATCTATGACGACCAGCCCTATACCTTCCTCTACTGGAAAACCGTCCACTTCGGTCTCCACAAGCGCTTCCGTGACGTGAAGCCGAACGTGCTCAGCGTCTTCTACAGGATTCGGGATTGGTGGGTCCCGAAAGCCGAGCACAAGGTCAAGTTCTGAACCTGCCGTCGGAACGGGCGGGAAGATTGCGGAGATGTTGACCTATCTCTTCCGGCGGTTGCTGGTCAGTCTCCCCCTGCTCCTCCTGATCGCCCTGGAGTTGAACCTCCTCGTGCACATGGTGCCGGGCGACCCTACGGCGGTCTTCATCGATCCGCGCTTCCCCCCGGAATACATCGAGCAGATCAAGGTTTCGCTTGGGCTCGACCGACCTCTCCACGTCCAGATCGCGAAGTGGTTCGCGAACATCCTCCAACTCGACTTCGGGATCTCGTTCTTCCACCAGCGTCCCGTTTCCGAGATGATCCTGGACGCCCTGCCGAACACCCTCCTCCTGTCGGCGGTCTCGATGGTCCTCATCTTCCTGCTCGGGACCTCCGTCGGGATCTACTCGGCGGTCCGACAGTATTCCTGGAAGGACCAGGTCGTCACGGTCTCCTCGCTGTTCTTCTATTCGATGCCCTCCTTCTGGCTGTCCCTGATGCTGATCCTCCTGGCCGCCGTCGTCGCGCCCCACTGGCCGAGTTCGGGGATGGTCGGGGAGACGATCATGCTGAAGGAGGCGGCCATCGCGGAGGCCCTGCAGATGGGGGAAGCCCCCGAGGTCACGATCGGGTTCTTCGAACGCCTGTTCGATCTGCTGCAACACCTCCTGCTGCCCGCGATCGCGCTCGGGGTCGCCCCCGCCGCGGGGGTCGCGCGCTACACGAGGTCCGCGATGCTCGAGGTCGTTCGGCAGGACTACATCCGGACGGCCCGCGCCAAGGGAGTGCCGGGCAGGCGCGTCATCGTCAAGCACGCCTTGCGCAACGCCCTGATCCCGGTCATCACCCTGCTCGGGCTCTATCTCCCGTTCCTGATCTCCGGGGCGGTCCTCGTAGAGACGATCTTCGCCTGGCCGGGCATGGGACGCTTGATCGTCGAGGGGGTCTTCCAGAGGGACTACCCCGTGATCCTGGGAACGGGGCTCCTGCTCGCCGTCATGGTCGTGATCGGCAACCTCGTCGCCGACATCCTCTACTCGGCCGTCGATCCGAGAATCCGCTATGGCTGAGCGAGATCGAGTCTGGAAGCCCGACTTCCCCGCGGATCTGCCTGGGATCTGGCAGTTCCGGCGGGGATTGCCGGTGTTCGGGGCGTTGATCCTCTGCGTCTGCCTCCTGAGTCTCGGGGTCCTCGTCCTCGTCCCCGGACGGGTCCTCGAGTCCCTCGAACGGGCCGGAGGTTTCGGGAACCTCCTCCAGGGGCTGGTCGTCCTGACCTCGGTCCTCGGAATGTTCCACAAACCCTGGCTGGCGGTCGGCGTCCTCTTTCTCGCCTTCCTCGCCGCCCTGTTCGGGCTGGGAAAGGACTGGTTGGCGCCGCAGGTCCTCGTCCTGGCTCCGATCCTTGCCCTCTATCTGGGCCGACGCCGTCCCCCGAGACCCCGGTGGGGCAAGAGCCAATGGACGCTCGTGCAGGAGCGCTTCCTCCATTCGAGCCTCGCACAGGTCGGCCTCGCGGGGGTCGTGCTCCTCTACCTCGCGACCTTCCTGGCCCCCTATCTCGCTCCCTTCGATCCCCTGGCCCAGCCCGATCCCTCGGGGCTCAAGTTGGCCGCCCCCCTCACGCACGGATACCTTCTGGGGGCCGACCAGTTCTCCCGGGACGTCCTTTCGCGGATCCTGCACGGGGCCTGGATCAGCATGACGATCGGGCTCTTCGCCGTTCTCCTCTCGGCTTCCCTCGGGATGTTCTTCGGCCTGGTCGCGGGCTGGTTCGGAGGATGGATCGACGGATTGATCTCGAGACTCCTGATCGACAACCTCCTCAGCATTCCGAGGCTCCCGCTCCTGCTGGTCTTCATGGCCCTCTTCAAGGACGCCTTTCCTCCCCAGTACAGGATCTACGTCATCATCCTGATCCTCGGAGCGACGGGTTGGATGGGGACCGCGCGCCTCGTCAGGGGCGAGGTGCTGACCGTGCGGGAGCGGGACTTCGTCCAGGCCGGAAGGGCTCTCGGCCTCTCCCAGGGGACCCTGCTGTTCAAGCATGTCGCCCCCAATTGCTTGGCCCCGGTGCTAGTCTCGGCGACTTTGGGGATCGGGGGGACGATCCTCGTCGAGGCCGCCCTGTCCTTCCTCTCGCTCGGGGTTCCGCCGCCGACCCCGTCCTGGGGGGCCATGGTCAACGACGGCCGGCAGTTCCTGACGAAGGCCTGGTGGATCTCCACCTTCCCCGGGCTCGTGATCGTCGTCGCCGTGACCTGCTTCAATCTCCTCGGGGACGGCCTTCGCGACGCCCTCGACCCCAAACTGATCGGCCGCGAGCGCAGGAGCGCCCCGGACGATGAGGACGAAACCGAAGGAGAATCCTCCGAAACCCTCGAAGCGAGGACCGCCTCATGAGCGACTCCGAAAGAGCCCCTCTCTGCGAAGTCCGGAACCTGAAGACCTGGTTCTTCACGGACGAGGGCACGGCGAAGGCCGTGGACGACGTCTCCTACACGATCCACGAGGGGGAGGTTCTCGGGGTCGTCGGGGAGTCGGGCTGCGGGAAATCGGTCACTTCCCTCTCGATCATGCGCCTGATCCCCGATCCTCCGGGGAGGATCGTCTCCGGGGAGATCCTCTTCCAGGGGAAGAACCTGCTCGAACTCCCGGAGGAACGGATGCGGCGGGTCCGGGGGAACGAGATCTCGATGATCTTCCAGGAACCGATGACTTCCCTGAACCCCGTCTTCACGGTCGGCGACCAGATCATCGAGGCCGTCCTCCTGCACCAGGACAAGACGAAGGCGGAGGCGAGGGAACTGGCGATCGAGATGCTCGGCAAGGTCGGGATCCCGTCCCCGGCCGCCCGGGTCGACGAATACCCGCATCAGATGTCGGGGGGGATGCGGCAGAGGGTCATGATCGCCATGGCGCTCTCGTGCAATCCCTCCCTCCTGATCGCGGATGAGCCGACGACGGCCCTGGACGTGACGATCCAGGCGCAGATCCTGGACCTGATGCGCAAGCTCCAGGAAGAGACAAGAATGGGGGTGCTCCTGATCACGCACGACCTGGGAGTCATCGCGGAGATGGCGCATCGCGTCGTCGTCATGTACGCGGGCAAGGTCGTCGAGTCCGCGGAGGTCCTGACCCTGTTCGACCGGCACCTCCATCCCTATACCGAGGGGTTGTTCGGAAGCCTTCCGAGTCTCGAGGGGGGGGAACGTCGCCTGCAGGCGATCGAGGGAAACGTCCCGACCGCGTACGAGTTTCCGAGCGGATGCCGGTTCCGCGATCGCTGCCCTCTGGCCGAGGATCGTTGCGCCCGTTCCGAGCCGCCCCTCGTCGAGATCGGTCCGGGTCACGAGGTCGCCTGTCACGTCCGCGCGGAAGCCCCCGCGGTCGAGGAGAAACGATGATGGACAAGCGGAACGGAACCCTCGTCGAGGTCCTCGGCCTGACGAAGCATTTCCCGATCCGGCGGGGTCTGTTCTCCCGCGTCGTCGGGCAGGTCCAGGCCGTAACGAACGTCAGTTTTGAGATCGGAGTCGGGGAGACCCTGGGTCTCGTCGGAGAATCGGGCTGCGGAAAGACGACGGTCGGCCGCACGATGCTGAAACTGATCGAACCCACCGCGGGGTCGGTCCGCTTCGAGGGCACCGAGGTCTTCTCCCTCAAGGGGGAGGCCATGCGGGCCATGCGGCGGAACATGCAGATCATCTTCCAGGATCCGTATTCCTCCCTGAATCCGCGGATGACGGTCGCGGCCATCGTCGGGGAGGCCCTTCTCGTGCACGGCCTCTGCAAGAACCGGGCGGAGATGAAGGACCGCGTCTCCGAACTCCTCGATCGCGTCGGCTTGAGTCCGCGATACGTGAACCGCTACCCCCACGAGTTCTCGGGCGGACAGCGGCAGAGGATCGGGATCGCCCGCGCTCTCGCCCTGAACCCCCGCTTCCTCGTCTGCGACGAGGCCGTATCGGCCCTCGACGTCTCGATCCAGGCGCAGATCCTGAACATCATGATGGATCTGCAGGACGAGCTGCGTCTCAGCTATCTCTTCATCGCCCACGACCTCTCCGTCGTGCGCCACATCAGCCGCCGGATCGCGGTCATGTATCTCGGACAGATCGTCGAACTCGCGGAGGCGGAGACCCTGTTCCGGGAACCCGCGCACCCCTACACGAGAGCCCTGCTCTCCGCGATCCCCGTGCCCGATCCCAAGCGCAGGCCGCAGCGCATCCTCCTGAAGGGGGACGTTCCGACCCCGATCCATCCGCCCCCGGGCTGCCGCTTCCATACCCGGTGCCCCGAGGTCCTCGACCGGTGCAGGTCGGAGGTTCCCCCGACCTACGATCTCGGGGGAGGCCACCGCTGCGCCTGCTGGCTTCTCGAGGGGCAAGCTCCCGCCCTCGAGGCTTCGAGGACCGTCGGGTCGGCCTCGCTTCCCGGGGAGTCCCCGTGAGGAGGACCCTCTCCTTCTCGGTCCTCCTCCTTGCGGCGGCGCTCCCCGCCCAGGGGAGCAAGAGCCTCCGCCTGCCTTCCGGCCTCGAACTCCGCCTGGAACGGGTCGAGGGGTCCCGGGGGCTCGCGCTCATGCTCTTCGTGAAGACCGGCTTCGCCGAGGACCCGCCGGAGCGGACCGGGCTCGCGCACCTCCTGGAGCACATGGTCATGACCTCGGGCACTCCTTCCCGGCCCGGGGGATGGAGTTACGAGCGCTGGAGGAGGGAGAGGACCGAAGGGGCGAACGCGATGACCCGTCCCCGGTGGACCGTGTTCTACAGTCTCGGGACCCGGGAGGAATGCGCGGCGGACGCGCGATGGATGGGGGAGGTCCTGGCCGGGAAGGCCCGCTTCGAACCGGAGGCCCTCGAGCGCGAGCGGAGGAGGATGCTGGCCGAGATCGAACGTATGACCCGGGTCGTGCCCGGCGGCATCCTCCAGTGGAGGGCCCGGGCGCGCATCCTCCGGGACCGGCCGGAAGGACGGATCGGCATCGGGATCCCGGCCGAGGTCCGGGCGATCGAGATCGCGGAGCTCGAGGCCCTCTACCGCGCCCGCTACCGGAACGGGAACGCCCTCCTCGTCGCGGTCGGAGAGGTCGATCCGGAAGGCGACGCGGCCTTCTTCAAGGAGGTCTTCGGGGCGGAACGTGGAGGCGGGGAGGCCGGCGCGGAGGGGGTCGAAGCTCCGCCCCGGACGAAGGGCGCCCCCGTTCCGTCCGCAGAGGACCTCCCTCCCGCGGTCGGGTCCTGCCCCAGGATCGGAGGGGTGTTTCGGACCTTCGTGTTCCGGACGCCCTCGCCTCAGGATCCGGATTATCCCGCCTTCCTCCTGGCCGCGTTCTGGATGGCGCGCAAGGCGCGGATGAGCTTCCGCCCGCGGGGCGGGGAGGCGGCCGCCTTCTTCCTTCCCGCCCTCTTCCCCCTTCTCGAGGCTCCCGAACTCTTCTTCCTGAACCGAAGAGGGGAATCCGGAGCGACGGTCGAGGAGGTCGACCGCGAACTCGAGACCTGGCTCGGAAACGCGCTTCGAGCCGCGATCCCGAAAGCCGCCCTGACCTGGATCCGACAGGACCTGGAGGGCCTCCTGCATCCCCTGCCCCGGAGCGAAACGAGGCGGCGCATGCTCGCCAAGAGCCCCCGTCTCCTCTACGCGCTCGCCCTGGCCCGAGGGGTCGCCGAGCTGCGGGCTTTCCCCGGAGATCTCTGGAAGCGGATCCAGGGGACCACCGCCGCGGAGGTCATTAAGGCCCGCGCGCGCTGGTTCGCGCCCGGGCGGGCGCACCGGCTCGCCCTCGTCCCCCGCTGAGCGGCCGCGGGATCCGAGGTCCGCGCGAGGCTTTCGATCCTCGATGCGATCGGGACTTCGGGGACGGAGGGTTTGCGAAATCGGCCGGGCTTTGGCATCCTGGGCGGCAAGGGAGGGGATGCTGGCGTCGAGGAGGATCGAGGCCGCGTCCCGATCGGGACGAGTGGCGGGATGCGCGTCCACCCATGAACGATCGAGGGCCCGGAAACCCGACTCCGGCCGCCCCGCTCGAAGACCCGGGCGGTTTCCGGGCGGATGCCGCGCGGACCTCGTTCTTCGTATTTCGGGTGGCACGCCATGGAACGCCGGTTTTTCGATGTGCAGGTCTTCCTGCTGTTCGTCCTCCTGGTCCTGATCTTCCGCAGCGGCGGGCCCCAAGGATTCTGGAATCCCGTCGAGGCGAAGACCGGAGGGACGGAACTCCCCCGGCTCCTGTTCGGCGCCCTGCCCCCCTCGGACCTGGATGCGCGGGGATTCGAGGCCCTCGAAGGGACGGCCGCCTGTCGAAGCGGCGGCCTCGCGTCCCTCCCGCGGGAAGCGCGGTGGGGGCCTCTCTACCTGGTCTTCGACGAGGACCGGGTTCCCGAGGACGACCTCGGACGCCCCCTGGGGGGCGCGAAGCTCCGCCTCGAACCCGAGGTCCCGGTCCGCGCGGTCTGGACCGGGAAGAGGGCCCTCGCCCTCCATTTCCCGAAGGGGCTTCCCGAGGATCGCGAGTTTCTCCTCTCCGTCGATCCCGACCTCGGGCGCGCCCGGCCGCTCCCCGCCCCGGCGCGTTTCCGCCTGCGCACCCCTCCTCTCGAATGCCGGGGCTACCGGCTCTGGGATTCCGCCTCTAAGGGGAAGGGAAAGGAGTCCGAGGGCTTCGGGTTGGACCTCGAGTTCTCGATGCCCGTCGAAGGGGAAGCGCTCGCGAAGGCTCTCGTCCTGCGAAGCGAGAAGGACGGACGCCCGGTCTCCTTCGAAGTCCGCGGCGACCCGCATACCGGAAAGAAGGTCTCGAGGACCTTGCGGGTCCGGCTCGCGCCCGGCGCCTGGCCGCCGGATTCGAAGGAGGCGTGCAGGGTCGAGCTGCGCGAGGGTTTGAAGAGCGCGGGAGGCAGCCTCGGGTTGCCCGCCCCCTGGGTCGAGCGGGTCCGCTTCCTCCGGGAACTCAGGCTCGTTCGGGTCGCGGTCACCTCCACGGGAATCCGCCTGCGGTTCTCGCACGACTTCCCCCTTCCGGAGACCGGGGCCTTCCGGCTCGAACCGGACCTTCCCTTCCTCGCCGTCCGCGATTCCTGGGGGATCGAACTGAAGGGGGACTTCCCCCCTGGAAGGGTCGTGCGGCTCATCCTCGAGCAGGGGTTTCCGTTCCGCGGACGGCATCGCCTGGGCCGTGCGCTCCGGCGCTCGTTCCTGATCCCGGATCGGACCCCGAGGATCGAGTTCGCGGACGTGGGCGAGATCCTCTCGGCCCGGGCCCGACCCGAGGTCGAGATCCGCGGCGTGAACATGGCGGAGTACGGTCTCGCGGCGCGCCGTCTCCGGGAGCGGAACGCGGTCTTCGCGGCCGCGAACCGCCTCCGGTCCGCGATCGCCGACCAGGTCTTCGGCCCCGTCCGGAGGATCCGCCGCCGGGTCGCCGCCTCCCGGAACGCGGTCTGGTCCGACCGCGTGGATCTCGAGGAACTCCTCGGGGCCCGCCCCCGGGGCGTCTTCGAGCTGACCCTGACGGAGGGGACCCATGGCCGGGTCCGCGCGCGCAGGATCCTCCAGATCACGGACCTCGGGGCCCGCTTCCGGGTCCTGGACCGCGCGGTCCTCGTCCAGGTCTCGAGCCTCGCGGACGGGACGCCCCTGAAGGGCGCGCTCGTACGCCTGCTCGGGCGGACGAACCGCGTCCTCGGTTTCGGGGTGACCGGCGAGGGAGGGCTGCTCGAGATTCCGTACCGGGCGGCGCGGGGCGAGGGGCCCTTCCTCCTCGAGGTCTCCCGGGAAGGAGATCGGGCCTTCCTCGACCTCAGGAACCACGCCGCGCGGGTCCGGGGAACGGGGCTTCGTGGGCGGCCCTTCCTCTGCGAGGGGGAACGGGAGGCCTGGGTCTACGTCGACCAGGGGGTCGTCCGTCCCGGAAAGACGGTCCATGGCTGCGCGGTCGTTCGGGACCTCGAGGGCCGCGCCCCGTACGGGACCGAGGTCGAGGTCCGCTGGATCGAGTCCTCGGGGCGGACGCGGAAACGGGAGGTCGTGAAGCTTCCGCCCAGCGCGATGCTGGCCGCGGACCTCCGTCTCCTGCCGGAGGACCCCGGAGGGCTCTGGCGGCTCGAGATCCGCGATCTCGAGGGGAGGGTCCTCGGCTCCCGGACCTTCCGGGTCGAGGCCTTCCTTCCCGACCGGATCGCCGCGCGCTTCCTCGGGGAGCCCGAGGGGAGACTCGGGGGGCCCCTGGCCGTGCGGGTCGAGGCCCGCTGGCTGGACGGGCGACCCGCCGATGGCCTGCGGTCCTCCCTTCGGGCCTCCCTCCTGCCCCTCGCGCAGGGAGTCCCCGGCTTCGAGACCTATTCGTTCCGAGGTCCGGGGAAGCCGGAGCGGGGCTTCCTGCGGCAGGTCCGGACGCGTCTCGACCCCAAGGGGCGGTCGGCCTTCCGCCTGGCCCTCCCTCGTGGGGAGGAGAGCGTGCAGGGCGCCCGTGTCCGGCTCGAGGCCGAGGTCCTGGCCCCGTCGGGGAGGCCGCTCGCCTTCGGGCGCGAGACCCTCGTCGCCGCCGGACCCGGGCTCCTCGGGGTGAAGGTCGCCCCGCGCGACGGAGGGCGCGGTCTCAGGGCCTCCCTCGTGCTCGTCGACCCGAAGGGCCGGCCGGTCGAGGGGCCGGAAAGGGTCGAACTCCGACTCGAGGGGCGGTCCTGGTCCCGGGAGGGCGACCCCTTCCGCTGGGGATCCGGGATCCGGAAGCTCCGCCGCCGCGTGCTCGCGCAGAGTTCGTTCCGCCTCGCCGGCGGCCGGGGCGCCGTCGATCTCGAGGTCCCGGATTCCTGGAGAACGCCTCCCCAGGGGACCTGGCTGGCCGTCGTCGCCCGCTGGCGCTTCGGGACGGTCGAGAGTTCGCTGCACTCCACCGGCGAAGGGGGACGGCGTCTCGTCCTCCGCCGGATCGGTCCGGCTCCCGTTCCCGGGGGGGAGGTCGTCCTCGAGGCCGACTGTCCGTTTCCGGGCTCCCTCCTCGTGACCCTCGAGGACCGGGGCTTCGTCGCGCGCCGCCTGCTCGAGGTCGCGGCCGGGAAGAACCGCGTGTCGCTCCGCGTTCCGGAGGGTTTCCGAGGCGCCTGGCTGCACGCGGTCGGGATGCTCCAGAGCCGCCGCCTTCGCGAGGGAGGACCAGGGCCCTTCTTCCTGGCCGCGGCCACGGGCATGCCCGTTCCCCGTCCCGAGGACCGCCTGGAGACGCGGCTCGAGGCGCCCGGACGCGCCCTTCCCGGAACGCGGGTCGTCGCCCGGATCACGGCGCCGGGGGCGAGAAAGGCCCGGATCTTCCTCGTCGACGAGGGCATCCTCCAGCGGACCCTCCATCCCTCTCCCGATCCCCTTCGACTCTTCCTCGGACCACGCCGGATCGCGGGGCGCGGGGCGGCCGCGGCCGCGGCTCTGCGCTCGGGGCAGCGCTTCCCCGAGGTCGTCGACCAGGGGGGAGGAAAGGACCAAAACGGCGGCGCGCTTAGGCTCAGGGGGAGCATCAGCCCCAGCATCGAGGCGATCGCCCTGGCCTCGTCCCTCCTCGACCTGGATGAACGCGGGCGGGGAAGCTGGACCCTCCGCCTCCCGGAGACCGAGGGGGGCTATCGGTGGATGGCCGTCGCCGCCGGTCCGCGGGGGGTCGGGGCCGCCGCCGGACCCTGCGAGGTGCGCCATCCCCTCGGGGTCCACCTGGAGACCCCCCGCCGTCTCGCCCCCGGGGATCGTTGCCGTCTCGCTCTCGAGATCCGCGCGCCCGAAGGAGCCTCAGGCCCGGTCGAGATCCGGGCCGCGGGCCGGGGCGGGCTCGTCCTCGAGGGGAAGTCCTCGCTCCGGCTTTCTCTCCCCTCGACCGGAAGGCTCCCCCTCGGCCTGGAGGTTCGAGCCGGGCCCCGGGAGGGGCTCCAGGCCCTCGTCCTCGAGATCTCCCTCGGGGGGCGCGAACGGCGGGTCGAGGCGTCCTTCGAGGTCCGGAGTCCCTCCGCCCACCAGGTCCGGCGCCTGGGCCTGGGCCTTCGGGCGGGCCGCAACGAGGCGCCGATCCCCGAGGGTTGGATCCGCGAAAGGATGAAGTGCCGGCTCGTCCGCGGGGCTTCCTCCGCGACCCGCCTCCTTCCGGCCCTCCGCGCCCTCACCGGCTATCCGTACGGCTGCGTCGAGCAGACGAGTTCGAAGGGGCTCGCCCTCCTGCACGCCGGTCCACTCCTCGAGGGGCTCACCGGGGGAGAGGGCGGGGCCCCCCACGAGGATCTCGTGCGGCTGGCGATCGACCGGATCTTCGCGATGCAACTTCGGAACGGGGGGCTCTCGACCTGGATCGGTGGGGAATGGATGGACCCCTTCGGGTCGATCTACGCCCTCTCCTTCCTGCTCGAGGCCGAGGAGAGGGGGTTCGAGCTTCCGGGGCCCGAGCGGGAGGCCCTCGTCGGGGCCGTGCAGGGGTCCCTGGCGCGGTTGCGGAGTCCGGACCTCCAGGCGATGGCCGTCGCGGTCCTCGCCCGGGCCGGGAGGCCGATGGGGGGCTGGCTCGAACTCTTGAAGGACGAGGAACTCGGGCCCGAGGGCCGGGCGCGGCTCGCCCTGGCGCTCGCCCGGGTCGGGCGGGACGGGGAAGCGCGCGCCTTCCTCGAGGGGCTCGGGGCGGCGGACTGCGCCTCGGTGCCGCGGAGGGGCACGGGTTCCCTGGCCTCCCCCCTGCGGGCGAAGGCCCTGCTCGCCCTCGCGCGGCTCGCCCTAGGGGAACGGGACGGAGAGCTGGCCACCCTGATCCGGGACCTCGAGGAGGCCCTTTGCGAACCCGACCGCCTGACGACGCAGGAGCAGGCGGTCCTCCTCTCGGCCCTCGCCGCCTGGGACCGCGTGAACGGACGGGAGGAGGCCGAGGGCGTCCTCCTCCTGCGCGGGGAGAAGGGGTCCATGAAAATCCCTCCCCGCGTCGAGGTCGAGGTCGCGCCCCCCGCCGAGGGGCCGCTCGTCTTCGAGGCCACCGCCCCCTGCTGGGTGCTCCTCGAGTTCGAGGGGTTGCGGCGTCTCTCCGCCAAGGACCGGAAGGCGGGCGCGGAACTCGCGGAACTCAGGCCGAGGCTGCTTCCGGAGAGGGGGGACCGGGGGAAGGAGGCCGGCCGGGAGACTCCCTGCAAGTCCGGGGAGAGATACCGTTACGAACTCACCGTCAGGATTAGGAGGAGGGTTCCCGATCCCTGCCTGAGTCTCTTCCTGCCGGGCGGCCTGGAACCCGATTCGGGACCGCTCCGCTTCGAAACCCTGGATTCGCTCGCGGGACGGCGGAAAAAGATCGAGGCGCGGATCGCGGTCCGGGACGACCGGGTGCTCTGCTTCCCGGGAACCCTCGCTCCGGGCCGCTACCGGCTCTCGGTTCCGGTCCGGGCGACGATGCCGGGGACCTACGCGCGTCCGGCCCCGCTCCTGGAGGCGATGTACGATCCCGGGTCTAGGGCGAGGGGACCGGACCTCCCCCCCCTGGTCGTCGAGGATTGACGTGGGGGAGGGGCCCGGAAGCCGCCGGCGGGGTTCGAGGAGGGGACGGCTCCTCGCGGTCCTGGTCCTCGGGTTCGCCGGGGGACTCGTCCTGGAACCCGCCCTCGACCTCCTCTGGCCCCTCCCGGACCTGGAGGGGGGGGCCGGGTTCAGTCCGGTGATCCGGGCCCGGGGAGGCGAGACCCTGAGGGTCCTGACGAACCGGGACGGAGAGCGCTGCTTTCCCCTTCCGGTCGGAGAGGCCGGGCCCTGGTTGCCCAGGGCGCTGCTCGCGGCGGAGGACCGGCGGTTCTACGAGCACTCGGGGGTCGACTTCCTCGCCCTCTGCCGGGCGGCCGGCCAGTTCCTCCTCGCGGGGCGGGTCGTCTCCGGCGCTTCGACCCTCACGATGCAATGCGTCCGGCTTCTCGAACCGAGGCCGCGCACCCTCCTCTCCAAGTTCCTCGAGATCCTGCGGGCCCGCCAGCTCGAGCGCCGCCTGGACAAGAAGCGGATCCTCCGCCTCTACCTCGAACGCGCGCCTCTGGGGGGGCTTTGCCGGGGATTCGAGGCGGCGGCGCGCTACTGGTTCGGGAAGCCCACGGGGCGTCTCGGTCCGGCCGAGGCGGCGACCCTCGTCGGCATGCTGCCCGCTCCGACCCGCCGGCGTCCGACCCGGCGTCCCGACCTGTGCCGGAAGGCCCGGAACCGGGTCCTCCTCCGGATGGTCGAGCAGGGCTTCCTCGACGAGGAACGGGGGCGCCGGCTCCGGGCCGCCCCCCTCGGCGCGCGGCCGCATCCCTGGCCCTTCCGGGCCCCGTTCTTCTGCGACCGCGTGGTCGTCTCGAGGTCCCGCCTCGAGGGGGAGCTGCGGACGAGCCTCGATCTCCCGCTCCAGGAGCGATGCGAGGAATGGCTGGCGCGGAACGCCCCCCCGGTCGACGGGGCCGCCCTCCTGGTTCTCGAACGCCGGAGCGGGGCCGTGCGGGTCTGGATCGGCGGACCCGACTGGCGGCGTTCGAAGCTCGACGTCCTCGTCCGACCCCGGATGGTCGGGAGCACCCTCAAGCCCTTTCTCTTCGCCCTCGCCCGGCGGGAACTCCTGGCCGGCGGGTCCTCCCCCGTCGTGGACCTGCCCGGGCGCTTCGGGAACTGGGAGCCGTCCAACTTCGACGACCGCCACGCCGGGCGCCTGCCGGCGGACCGGGCCCTCCGGCTCTCGCGCAATCTCCCGGCCGTCCGCCTCTGCCGCGCCCTCGGGCTCCGGCGCTTCGTGGGCTTGCTCGAAGCAGAGGGCCTTCGCCTTCCGCGGCCCGGTCCGGGGCTCGATCTCGTCCTCGGCACGGCCTCCTGGTCCCCTCGGGACCTGGCCGAGGCCTGGCGGCGCTTCGCGGACCCCAAGGCCCTCCCCGACCTTCCCTGGGCGCATCGGAAGGCCGTCCTGCGCGCCCTCCTCCGCCGGGGCGGGACGCTCCCCTCGGCTTGCCTGGCCCTCAAGACCGGGACCTCCTCCTGGCGGCGGGATTCCTGGTGCGTCGGGGTCACCCGCGCGCATGTCCTCGTCGCCTGGTTCGGCCGTCTTTCGGGGGCCCCCGCTCCCTTCCTCGTCGGCGCGGGTCCCGCCGCGGCCTTCTGCCGGGCGGCGGCGGCGATGCTTCCCGAACTCCGCGCCGGTCTTCCCCTCTTCCGGGACGGGGGCGGTCCCCCCGCGGAGGAGAGGCTGAGCGGACTTGGAGATCGCGGGCGGGACGGAGGGGGCCCCGGAGGCCGGGGAGGGCGCTCAACGATGACGACCGGGATCCCCGAAGCCGAGCAGGAAGCCGGCGAGCACGAGGAGGAGGGGAAGGCCGAGAGCCAGTACGGTGCTCCAGGGGAAGGGCCGGGGGCGGTCCCGCTGCGGTTCGAGGACCTGACCCTCGACGACCTCGGCGGGTCTTGAAGTCCGCGCCGGCCTCTCCACGGGTTCCGGGCCTTTAGGGCGGGCGCTGGCCTCTGCGGTTCCGGGCGTTCCGGCATATTCCCCGACGAAGGCCTTCAGCTTCTCGTTGCCGCCGCCGAGGATCCCCCCGCTCTCGCCGTGCTCGCGGACCGAGCGGGCGAAGGCCCGGGCCAACTCGCGCACGGTCTCCTCGTCCGCCTTCCAGTAACCCTTGCGGATCGTCTCGAGCAGGACCTCGGCGATCTCCTGGAACGCGTAGGGGTTCTCGCGCTCGAACCATTCCCGGATTCCGAGCCGCTTCGAGTCCCGGACGAAGACGTCGACGATCCGCTCGAAGAGGTCGGCGGAGACCGCGCCGGGCCGCATGATCTTCCAGCCGTAGGCGTTCGAGACGTGCTTCGCGATCAGGTCCGCGCCGGCGTAGCCCTCGCGCATCATCCCCTCGATCCACTTGCGGTTGAACAGCCGCACGCGGAAGTCCTTGCGCAGCGCGTCCTCGGCCCGCACGAGGCCTGTCCGGTCGGGGTCGCGCACGTCGGAGAAGAACCACTCCGGTTCCTCGCCGGTCACGTACTTGATCGCCATCGAGAGGCTGCCGCCCTTGTACCAGTCGTACTTGTTGGAGAGGGGGCTGCGCGTGCGGTCGGACCAGTTCCGGAGCAGGACCTCCGCCCCGTCGAGCTGGCGTTCGAAGGCGGGCCTCGCCTCGGCGCCCCAGAGCCCCTCGGTGTAGACGTAGCACGAGTGCTCGATGTAGGTCTCCATGAGCTCGGCCCGCGTGTCCCAGTCGCCGGAGCGCTCGACGAGGTAGTAGTAGGAGCCGCCGCCCATGTCGCCCGGCGCCCGCCCGAAGATCCGCCCGCGCGCGAGCTTCGCGGCCTTCTCCGCCGGGATCCCCCGCGCGGCGAGTTCGCGCCGGATCCGCTCGCTGTGCCGGCGGACGAAGTTGCGCGGGTCTAAGTCGCCGTGCACGAGGCGGATCGCCTTGTCGAGCAGGCGCATCCGGCTCGGCAGCATGTCCCGGTAGTAGCCCACGACCGAGAGGAAGACGTCGATCCGCGGGCGGCCGAGTTCCTCGATCGGCACGAGTTCGAGGTCGGCGACGAGGTTGCGCTCGTCCCAGACGGGCCGGACGCCGAGCGCCCGGAGGATCTGGGCCTCCATGACGCCGTAGTCCTGGAAGGTCGCGAAGGAGTTGAGGGTGAAGGCGATCCGCTTCGGGTAGCGCCCCTTCCGCTTCTTGAAGTCGGCGAGGAGCCGGTCGACGAGGGCCCTGCCGATCTCCCAGGAGGGCCGGGTCGGGACCTCCTCGGGGTTCAGGAGGTACATGTTGCGGCCGGTTGGGAGGACGGCCGGGTTGCGGTCGGGACTGTTCGAGGGCCCCGGCGGAACGAAGCCTCCGTCGAGGGCCTTCAGCAGGTTGTCGATCTCGGCTCCCGCCCCGGCGAAGCCGAGCGCCAATTCCCTCGCGGTCTCGAAGCCCCGCCGGAGCTTTTCCGGCAGCCCTCCTTCCGGCGGTTCGACGCCCGCAGCTTTCAGGGCGGCCTTCGGGTCGAGCTTCCGGTCGAGGAAGGCGCCGATCGCGGTCTCGGCGGTCCGGCGGAGGTACTTCTCCCGGTCGCCCGGCGTCAGCGACTCCCCGGCCGGAACCTCGACGATCGCGCCGAGCCCGTCGAGGAAGGGCTTGCGCAGGCAGGTCACGATCCACGGGACGAGGAGTTTCTTCGGCGGGGGACTGCCGAGGACGTGGAGGCTCACCGGCGTCGTCTCGTTGTGGATCTCGTGCAGGTAGGCGAGCAGACCGCGGACCTGTTCCGGCGAAAGGAGGCCGCCGTCCTCCGGTTCGAAATGGAGATCCTTCTCGAGGCTGAGGGCGAGGAACTGCTCGGTGATCCTCTTGCGGAACTCCTTCTTCAGCGCCCCTCCCTCGAGGGTGAACCACTTGTCGATGTCCCCGTGCAGGTTGGCGAGTTCGTCCGAGAGACCGGCCTGGACGCTCGGGGGCACGAGGTGGTCGACGAGGACCGCGTAGGCCCGCCGGCGGACCGGCGAGGATTCCCCGAGGTTGTTGATGATCCAGGGGTTCACGTTCGGCATCGTCCCGAGCAGCACGTCCGGCCAATCGGCCTCCGAGAGCCCGGCCGGCTTCGCCGGAAACAGGAACTCGGTCCCGTGCGTGCCGAAATGGACGACGGCATCGGCCCGGAATCCCTCCTGAAGCCAGAAGTAGGTCGCGAGGTAGTTGTGCGGCGGCGGAATCGTCTTGTCGTGGACCCTCGAGGAATCGTGGGCCTCGCCCTTCAAGGGCTGCGGCAGCAGGACGACGTTGCCGAGCCGGATCCGGGGGACGACGATGAAGGGCCGCCCGCGGCCGTCGCGCCAGACGAGGAAACGGCCGGGGGGCTCGCCCCACTTCGCGAGGACCTCCTTCCGGGCGCGCGGCGGCACCTTCGTCTCGAACCAGCGGCGATAGGCCTCGACCGGGATCAGCAGGGCCTCGCCGCTGCGGGCGAGGCGGTCGAGGACTTCGGGTGCCCAGATCCCGATCTGGCGCCCACGCTCCATCATCCAGGAGACGAGTTCCTCCTCGTCCTTCGGGAGGGGATCGATCCGATACCCCTCGGCCTTCATCCGGCGGAGCAGGGCGACGAGGCTTTTCGGGCCGTTCAGGTGCATGCCGGTCGCGCTGCCACGCATGAGTTCGCCCTTGCCCATCTCGCGGTCCCAGTAGATGACCGCGATCCGCTTCTCGGCCTTAGGTTTCCGCCGGAGCCGGATCCAGGCGGCGACGCGGTCCGCGAGGTGGTCGACCCGTTCCGGGATCGGGATTTGCGCCTCACCGCCCCCGCCGAGTTCGGTTCCCGAGGCGACGAGGGGTTCGATCGTCCCGAGCGGTTCCTGCGCCGTGAGCTGGAAGGCCATCTCGTTGGGGGCGAGACCCTCGACCGACACCTTCCAGTCCCGGATCGCCTGCTTCCTGAAGTAGACGCTCTGGACGTGGAGGGCGCCGAGCTTTGCGCGGAACTCGACCGACTCTCGCGCATGACAGTCGTGGACGACGACGTCGGGCGCGAAGTCCTCCAGGCGTTTCTCGTAGGCCTTCGAGTAGTCGACGAAGGCGGCGGCGAGCATACCCCGTTTCTCGAAGGCCCGGATCAGGGCGTCTACGACCGCCCCGGACTGGAAGGAGAGGTGTTTCTCGTGGACCGCGACCGCCACGCGCGGCCGCCGGTCGAGGTCCGGCATCGAGGAGTGGCGCCAGGCGAGGAAATCCCCGACCTTGTCGAAACGCTCTGGGGCCCTGGGGTGGTGGATCCCGGCGCGGGGCTGCGGGAGGGGGGGGGGAACCTCGCCGCTCCGCCCGAGGTAGCGGACCGCGAGGTAACGCAGCAGGCGGCCGAGGTTCCCGGCGGGGGGGCCGTAGTAGGCCTTCGCGCGGGGATCCTTGACGAGGATCCCCTCCCGCGCGAGGTCGGGTAGCCTCCGGCTCGCGAGGCCCGAGAGATCGAGGAAGGCGGTCTCCTTCCGGCGCTTCCTCGCGTCTCGGATCAGGGCGCGGTAATGATCCCGGTCCTCGGAGCGCACGTGCTGGAGGACGACGAGACCGAAGGAGGCGAAGTCCGCCTTCTCCTCTTGGATCTCCGCGTCGCCCAGGTAGACCACCTCGAGGTCGAGGCTCGCGGCCTGCTCCTCGAGCGTTTCGAACACCCCGCCGTGGAGTCCGATGAAGGCGATGCGCGGCCTTCCCGGGGCCTGTCCCTGCAGAGGGGAGAGAACCGGGACCAGCCCGAGGAGCCATCCGAGGAGGATGCGGATCATGCGAGGGGACGATGGGGCCGGCGCGTCCCCGGCGCAAGGACGCGCTGGGGAGCGCCGGCCGCGTCCGGACTCAGGAGATGACCGGGACGACGCTGTTCGTCAGGTAGATGCGGTTCGACGGCGGCACGATCAGGTTCTGCAGGTGCAGGGCCTTGCCGCCGAGGGTCGGGTCGCCGGGGATCGGAATCGTGTAGTCGAGGCGCCCGTCGGAGGGCACGATCCGGGCCCCGAGCACGAAGATCGGCTTGAAGGGGTCGAGATGCAGCGTTCCGAGCGGGGTCGCGACCGAGCCCGGCCCGCTCCCGAGCAGGGTCACGGCCACGCTGTTCCCGGCGGCCGCCTGGATCAGGCGCATGTTCCGGCCGCGGAGCTGGAAGCGCGAGAACTCGGGGAAGCGCGAGATCCGGGAGAACGAACCATGCGCCGAGTAGGTGTGGAGATGCTTCGTCGTCTGGACGAAGCCGATCGACGAGTTCGCGACGATCGCCAGGACTTTCTCCTGCAGCGGAACCGATTCCCAGCGGTTGTTGAAGAGGGAGAAGCCGTAGGCGTTCGCGCCGTCCTCGGCCAGCGCGACGAGGCGGTAGAGCGCGAAGCTGCGGGTCGTTCCGGTCCGCACGCTCACCCAGCGCGCGTACTTGCTGTCCCAGGCGTGCAGCTTCGCCCCGTCGACGACGAGCAGGGTCGCGCCCCGTCCCCGCCGCGGAAGTTGCAGGGTCGCCGAGCCGGAGGCCGCGAGCCGGACCCAGCGGGGTTCGCGCGAGGCGAAGGCCGTGAAGCCGCCGCTGCGCTTCAGGACGACCGCGTCCCGGAGCATCGTGACGCCGCTCACCGACGAGCTGAGTTCGGGGGACTTGATCCACCGATCCAGGATCGGACTGTAGCCGTAGGCGAAGGGCGTCGCCGAGGCGTAGGCGACCGATTCGTTCAGGCTTACGGTGAAGGTTCCCGAGAGGGCCGGGCTGAAACGTCCGGTCACCCCGGAGAAGCCGAGCACCTTCTTGTCGGTCGTCGAACTCAGGATCGCGAGTTCGGAGTTCACCTGGACCGTGGGGCCGGTCAGCTTGACCGTGCGGAAGACACCCTGCGTCGCCGCGTAGCAGGCCAGGGTATCGCCGTCAGCGACCACGGCGACGTGCCGGCCGGTATTCACGGACGGAACGGCGGAAGCCTTGTGGGTCGCGAAGGTCCCGAGATGGCCGCTGAAGGCGGTCACGACGTTCCCGTTCTTCCAGAGCACGTATCCGCGTCCCCAGATCGGATTCGCCGTGCTCGTGAGCGTCGTCGAGGCCCATCTGTCGGCCCCGGCGGCGAAGGCGAAGACACGGGTCGCGTCGGTGAGGATTCCGACGTTGCCGGCGGCGGCCGCGGTCGTCGTCGTGCCCGGGGCGGTCGTCGTCGTCCAGGTCCCCGATCCCGCGCCGAAGCCGTATGCCCTGACTCCGTCGTGAACGACGGCCCCGACGTGTCCGACGGCGATCGCAGGAGTCGACTTGAGGACCGTGAGGGGCACGAAACGGCCCCGGAATCCTGAGAACCCCCAGATCTTTCTCCCGTCGTGGACGATGGTGACCCAGTTCGCGGAAAGCGGTCCGGGAATGACCTTGCGGGTGGCCGTGACCGTGATCGTATCGACGGTTCCCTGCCGCGAGGACCAGCCGTAGACCTTCGTGCCGTCCTCGACGATCGCGTAGGCGTTGTGGGTCGTGACGATCGCGTTGGAAGTGATCGGGATCGAGGTCCAACGCTTCAGGATCCCCGAGTAGAAGAGGACTTCGTTCGTCTTCCGGACGGTCAGCGAGGTACCGCGGGCCTGGATTTGACCCTGGCCCGTGGCGAGGGGGATCGTGTTCCAGGCGGAGTCGGCCGGACTCTGCGCCGTCGCCGCGGATGCGGCGACGAGGCATCCGGCGAGCACGGTAAGGACACGGCCTGCCCGGCCGGGGGAGAGGGGATTCGATCGCATCGAGGGACTCCTGTTCTTTCTTCGGAAATTAGGATAGTACGGTAGGTCGGAACCGGTCGGGGTCCTGCGGGAATGGTTTTCCGAGTCCTTCCTCCTTCCCCCGGAAGCCGGTTGGCTCGGCTCTCCCTTCCCGAGGGAGGGGGTTGCAGCCCTTGACCCCCGTCCCGGGTCGCTCCTGGTGCGAAGGTTCCAGGGAACGGGGCTGCCGGGGATCGGTTCATCGATTCGTCCGAAATCTTTCCCGCCTTCCCGCGGAGTCCGCCCTCGGGCCGTTCCCCCCTTCCCGGTTCAGCGTCATTTCCCCGAGAGGGTGAAGGCGCCCGTTTTGTCTAGGGGGGCGCCGGACCAGGCCCGCTCAGGGGTTCTCGGAGCCCTCGCGGACGAGGTTCACGTTCCAATCCGGGATTTCGACGGCGATCCGGCCCCTCGCGCCCTCGAGGATGCGGGCCTGGCAGGCCAGGCGGGAATGCAGGGAGACGTCGCGGGCCTCGTCGAGCTGGTCCTCCTCGTCCTCCTCCGCGGGGCTCAGGAGCGCCTCGCCCTCCCGGACCTTGACGTGGCAGGTCGAGCAGGCGCAGACGCCTCCGCAGGCGTGGTCGAGGTGGACGTCGTGTTCGAGCGCGACCTCCAGCAGGCTCTGCCCGGGCCGGGCCCGGACGCGCTTGCCCTCGTCGAGGAAGTCGACCTCGACCGGCGCGGGGGGGGCGGCCGGGCCGCCGTCCGGAAGATCCCGGGGATCGGGAAGGTCGCCGCTTCCCTCAGGCCGGTCCATGCTCGTCCTCCTTCGGGGCTTCGCGAAGGGCCTTCGTCACCGCCGCGCCGATCAGGTCGTCGGCGAGCTGGCCGGTCAGGCCCGAGAGTCGATCGAGGGCCTCGCGCAGGTCCTCGGTGCTCGGGTTCTCGAGGGCGCAGAGCTTCTCGAGCCGGGTAAGGGCCTTCCGGAGGGCGTAGGCCTGTTCGGGGGCGAGGCCCTCGCCCCCCTCGGCGAGGGCCGCCTTCGCCCCGCGAAGGACGGACTCCGCCTTGGTCCTCAAGTCCACCGCCTCCCGCGCGGCCATGTCCTCCCCGGCGTGCTCGATGGATTCGGCGACGAGCCTGCGGACCTCCGCCTCCTCGAGGCCGGCGGTCGGACGCACCTCGACGGCGGCGTTCGTTCCCGAGCGGAGTTCCCGGGCGGTTACGCGGAGCAGGCCCTGTTCGTCCACCGTGAAGGTCACGGCGATGCGGGGGAGGCCGGCGGGCATCGGGGGGAGCCCCGAAAGGCGGAAGGTCCCGATCTTCCGGCAGTCCTTCACGAGTTCCCTCTCCCCCTGGTAGATGTTCAGGTCGACGGAGGTCTGCCCGTCGACCTGGGTCGAGAACTCCTCGGTCGCGGAGCAGGGGACGGTCCGGTTCCTGACGAGGAGCTTCGCGAAGGCCCCGCCTAGGGTCTCGATGCCGAGGCTCAAGGGGATGACGTCGAGGAGGAGGAGATCCTCGGCCTTCCCGGCCAGGGCGCCCGCCTGGGCCGCCGCCCCGAGGGCGACCGCCAGATCGGGGTCGAGATCGGTCCGCGGCGGCTTGCCGAAGAACTCCTCGAGGCGGGCCCTGACGGCGGGGATGCGCGTCGAGCCACCGACTAGGAGGACCTCGTCGACCTCGGCGGGTCCGATCCCCGCGTCCCGCAAGGTCGCCCGGACGGCGCGCAGGCTGCGGAGGAGATCTCCCTCGATCTCCGATTCGAATTCCTCGCGCGTCATCCGGAACACGAAGCTCCCCGAATTCCCGCCCTCGATTTCGAGTTCGGCCTCGGGCGCCTCCGAGAGACGGATCTTGATGCGCTCGGCCGCGCGCCGGAGGGTCGAGAGGAGGAGGGGGTCGTGTCGCGGTTCGGCGCCGCATTCCTCCCGGATGCGCTCCAGCATGCGCTCGAGGATGCGGCGGTCGAAGTCGTCCCCGCCGAGGCGGGTGTCCCCGTGCGTCGCGAGCACCCGGAAGACGCCGTCCTGGATCTTCAGGAGGGAGACGTCGAAGGTCCCGCCTCCGAGGTCGTAGACGAGGACCCGCCCCTCGGCGGATTCGTCGAGGCCGTAGGCGAGAGAGGCGGCGGTCGGTTCGTTGACGAGGCGGAGATCCCGGATGCCGGCGATCTCCGCGGCCTGCACGGTCGCGTGGCGCTGGGCCTCGTCGAAGTAGGCCGGAACGGTGACGACGCAGCGGGATTCGAGGTCGAGGTCGTTGGGCAGACCGAGGGCCTCGCGACTGCGGCGCAGGACCTCGCGAAGGACGAAGGCGGAGATCTCCTCGGGACTGTAGTCGCGGAAGGGGGGCCGCCCGTCCTTCCCGTCGAGGGGGATGCGGATCCGCGCCCCGCCCCCCGGACCCTCGACGACCGGGTAGGGAAGGCGCGCGGCCTCGATCCGGACCTCCTGCATCGAGCGGCCGATCAGGCGCTTGGCGGAGTGGACGACCCGCTCGGGATGCCGGAAGGCCAGGGCCTTCGCCTCCTCGCCGACGAGGACCGCGCCGTCCTCGAGGATCGCGACGACGGAGGGGACGAGGACCCTGCCGTCGCCGCCGGCGAGGACCCGGCGGGTTCCGGTGGAATCCTGAACCGCCGCGAGGCTGTGCGTCGTTCCGAGGTCGATGCCGAGAAGGGGTGGGGTTGCAGTCGTCATGATGTCGTCTTCCCGGGGCCTTTGTTTCGTTCCGGCCCCCGTGGCTCAGGATCCCGGATCGTGGAGGACCTCGAGGGCCCTGCGGTGATACCGCGCCTCGTGGCAGAGGGTCGCGACCGCGCGCATGTCCCCGGCCGCGAAACGTTCCATCGCCTTCCGCTCGAGCGCGGCGAGTTCCCCGCTGAGCCGGGCCTCGAGTTCGGTCTCCTTCCGGAGATCCCCCCTTGCGGCCTCGACCTCCTCGGCCCTCTCCATCGCCTCGATGAGGAAGGAGGGAGGGAGTTCGCGGCAGCGGTTCAGCACCCCGGGCTCCCGCATCTCGCAGAGGATCGCCAGGCGCCGCCAGGGGTCGGAGAGGAGCCGGTAGGCCTCGTTCAACGCGGCGGTCCGGGCGGTCGCGTCCTCGCCCTCCCGGCGGTCGGGATGGAGTTCGCGCGAGCGGTTGAGGTAGGCCTTTTCGAGTTCGACCGGACAGAGGTCGGGTCGGGGTTCGAGGCCGAGCAGGGCGAAGGGGTCGACGACGTCGCTTCCGTCCTGCCGCGGCAGGGTCGAAGCCCGTTCCGCCTTCCGCGCGTCATCCTCGAGGAAGGGCATCGTCAGACCTGGAAGGAGACCCCGCAACCGCAGGTGCCGGTCGCCTTGGGATTGTGGAAGACGAAACCGCGGTTCAGGAGGTTGCTGTCGTCGAAATCGACGACCGTCCCGCTCATGAAGAACTCGCTCTTCTTGTCGATGAGGACGCGGACGCCGTGCGATTCGAACTCGAGGTCGAACTCGCTCGGTCCGTTCTTGTCGAAGTCGAGGACGTAGGAGAAGCCCGAGCAGCCGCCGCCCTTCGCACCGACCCGCAGGCGGGTCTCGGGGGGAAGGCCGTTCTCCTCGATGATTCGAAGCACCTCCCGGGCCGCGCGTTCGGTCAGGGCGATGCCGGAAGGAGGGTGTTCGAGCCCCTCGGGGGCCGGAATGCCCTGGGAGGGCGCCTCGGGGCTCCCTTCCTTCGTGCGGTTCTCCTCGGGTCGTTCGTCCATGTCCGCGCTCCTTCCTCGTCAGGAAGCCTTCTCCGGGTTTCCGCCGAGTCCCGCCTTCTTCTTGTAGTCCTCGATCGCGGCCCGGATCGCGTCCTCGGCGAGCACCGAGCAGTGGATCTTGACCGGCGGGAGGGAGAGTTCCTCGACGATGTCGGTGTTCTTGATCTCCAGGGCCTCGTCCAGGGTCCGCCCCTTGACCCATTCGGTCGCGAGCGAGGACGAGGCGATGGCGGACCCGCAACCGTAGGTCTTGAAACAGGCCTGCACGATCTTCCCGGTCTCGGGGTCGACCTTGATCTGCAGTTTCATGACGTCCCCGCATTCGGGCGCGCCGACGATGCCGGTGCCGACATCGGGGGCGTCCTTGTCGAGGCTGCCCACGTTCTGCGGGTTGTTGTAGTGTTCGAGAACTTTATCGCTGTAGGCCATGGTCGGTCTTCCTCGTCGAGTGACGGTATCGTCGATCTCTCGTGGGTTCCGGTCCCCTCCGGGATGTCAATGCGTGTTCCAGTCGATCGAATCCAGGTCGACTCCTTCCTGGACGAGTTCGTAGAGCGGCGACATGTCGCGGAGCTTCTTGACGGTCTTCACGACCTGTTCCACCGCGAAGTCGACCTCCTCCTCCGTGCTGAAGCGCCCGAGGCTGAAGCGTATCGAGGAGTGGGCGAGTTCGTCGTTCAGGCCGTGGGCCTTGAGGACGTAGCTCGGTTCCAGGCTGGCCGAAGTGCAGGCCGAGCCCGAGGACACGGCGACGTCCTTGATCCCCATGATCAGGGATTCCCCTTCGACGTAGGAGAACGAGAGGTTCGCGGTGTTCGGGAGGCAGGCCTCTCGGTCCCCGTTGTAGGTCACGTGGTCGAGGCGGTCCTCGATCGCGGCGACGAGCCTGTCCCGGAGGGTCCGGCAGTGTTCGACGTCGTCGCGCCAGGACTCGGAAAGGATCCTGCAGGCCTCGCCCAGACCAACGATCTGGGGGACGAAGAGGGTCCCCGAACGCATGCCCCGCTCGTGCCCGCCCCCGTCCATCTGGGCGACGAGCCGGACCCTCGGGTTGCGGCGCCGGACATAGAGGGCGCCGATTCCCTTCGGCCCGTAGATCTTGTGCCCGGACAGGGAGAGCAGGTCGATGCCGAGCTTCCGGACGTCGATCTCCATCTTGCCGATCGCCTGGGTCGCGTCGCAGTGGAAGAGGACGCCCTTCTCCTTCGTGACGGCGGCGATCTCGTGAACCGGATGGAGGACTCCGGTCTCGTTGTTGCCCGCCATCAGGCTGACGAGAATCGTGTCCTCGCGGATCGCCTCGCGGAGTTCGTCGAGGGAGATGTGCCCCTTCCGGTCGACCCCGAGATAGGTGACCTCGAAGCCCCGGGTCTCCAGGCGCTTGCAGGTGTCGAGGACGGCCTTGTGCTCGGTCACGCAGGTGACGATGTGGCGGCCCTTCTCGCGGTACATCTCGGCGACGCCCTTGAGGGCGAGGTTGTCCGATTCGGTCGCCCCCGAGGTGAAGACGATCTCCTTCGGGGTCGCCCCGCACAGGTCGGCGACCCGGCGGCGGGCCCGGTTGACCGCCTCCTCCGCCTCCCAACCGAAGGCGTGCGACCGGCTCGCGGCGTTCCCGAACTTCTCTGAGAAGTAGGGAAGCATCGCCTCGACGACCCGGGGGTCGCAGGGGGTCGTCGCGTTGTAATCCATGTAGACGGGAAGCTTCATCGTAGGTCCTCGGTCTCCTTGCCCGCGGCCGCGGGGGGCCTGCGGGGAGGAAGGGAGAAGGGGGTGTGCGGGTCGAATCGGGCCAGGTCGGAGAGGGGGATCGCCTCGAGCATCTCGACGATCCGGTTGTGGACGATCCGGAGGGGGCCCTTGGAGAGGCAGATCCCGCTCAGCCCGCAGGCCTCGCTCGAGGCGGCCGCGTCCCCGGGCTCCTCCGCGCATTCGACGAAGTTGATCGGGCCCTCGACGATGCCGAGGATCTCCCGGAGGTGGATCGTGCTCGCCGGACGGGCCAGGCGGTATCCGCCCGCGGGACCCCGGACCGACTCGAGGATGCCGGCCTTGCCGTATTCCTTGAGGAGGTTCGCGACGACCGAGCGCCCGAGTCCGCTGATCTCGGCCAGCTCGGCCGCGCTCATCGTCGGGATCCGGTCGAGGTCCGCGCGCCGCTGCGGTTCCGCGGTCGCGGCCCCCCGCGGGCCGTGGGTCCGCCATTCCTGTCTCGCCAGGAAGGAGAGAAGGAGGACCGCGTAGTCGCTCTTTTTCGAGAGTCGCAACATCGTTCGCCTGCGGGCGGCCTTTTCGTTCGGAGAAAAGGCTTGGCCTGACCGGGAAAAAATAGCACCATGCCGGGGCTCTTTCAAGGATCGGTTCCGAAAGGGCCCGAATTGAGGGCTATTCTAAGAAACGTTTCGACAAGGATTTGGAGGAATCATGCCGAGGATCCGGAGCTTTGCGGAGCTGGAGATCCCCTGTGCGTCCACCGACTCGGGGACCGGGAGGGACCGCGAGGAGGGCTCGGTCCGGGGCGAGGGGGGGAGGCCGGGCCCCCCTTCCTCTTCCGGTCCCGCCGGGACGGAGGGTCCCTGCCCCGGACCCGAACCCGGGCCGAAGGACCTAGAGGCTCCGTTCCTCATGGCCCTCGAGCATCTCGCGGCCCTCTGCGTGGAGGGCCCGGACGCGGGGGACTTCCTCCAGCGCATCCAGAGCCAGGACCTCGAGGGGCTTTCGGTCGGCAGGGGGGCCGGCGCCTGCTTCCTCTCCGCGAAGGGGAGGATCCAGGACTACGTGACGCTCTGGCGCCTCGGGGAGGACCGCTTCCTGATCCTCGGCGAGGCCAGGGATCGGGCCGCCCGGCTCGAAGGCCTGGAGCGGTTCCACTTCGGGGAACGGCTCGAGATCCGGGACCTCGCAGACCTCGCCCTCTTCGCCGAGGTCCGGCCGGAAGGATTCCCCGCCTCCGAAGGGGCGCCGGAGCCCGGCGGCCTGGTCGAAGTCCCCGCGGGGGGCTTCCTCTGCCGGCCCAGTGAGTTCGGGGTCGACATGCGCTGGAGGATCGGGGAGCCCGCGATCCTGGAAGGAGAACTCGAGACCCTCCGCTCGCAGGGTCTGCCCCTCTTCGGTCTCCGGATGTTCGAACTGCTCCGGATCCGCGCCGGCCGCCCCCGGTCGGGCCTCGAGGCCGACGCCAAGGCCTTTCCCCCCGAGCTCGGGATCGACGACGCCTGTTCGCTGTCGAAGGGCTGCTACGTCGGGCAGGAGGTCCTCGCGAGGATCAAGAGTTACGGGAAGGTGAACCGCCGGCTCGTGAAGCTCGAGGCTCCCGGCGCCGATCCCGGGGACGGACTGCTCTACGACGAGGGGCTCGAGGCCGGACGTCTCCGTTCCTGGGTCCGCTTCGGAGGGTGGCTCCTCGGACTCGCGATGGTCCCGGTCCTCGTGCTCGAGGAGGGGACCGCCCTCAGGCTCGGCGGCCCCGAGGGTCCGGAGGTCGTTCTGGAGGTCCCCGCCTCGGGTTCGGAACCGAGCCCCTGAGGGTCAGCCTCCCTCCGCCGGGAGAGGCCGGCCGTCCTTCGCGTAGAAGACGATCCGGGCTTCGCGGATCCGGCCGCGCAGCCAGTCCCGGAACAGGAACTCCCGGATCTCGGGAAGGATCCGGTCCTCGGGCGGGGCTTCCCGGAGATCGGAGACGAAGAGGAGGGAGACCCCGCCGAATTCCTCGACCGGGGCCGAGACCTCCCCTCGGCGGAGGGCGAAGAGGGCCTCGAGCATCCTGGGATCCCAACCCTCCTCGGCCCGGTGCAGCCATCCGAGCCGCCCCTTCGCGACCCGCGCCTCGCTTCCCTCCCCGAACCGCCGGGCGTGGACCCGGAAGCTCTCGATCCCGGCGATCTTCCGGGCGAGGTCTCGGAGGATCTTCTTCGCCTCCTCGGTGCTGCGCCCGGGGCCCGTGCGCAGGAAGATCCGCCAGGCCAAGCGCGCGGGCCCGACCTTGTCGAGCCACTTTCCGCGCTCTCCGCGGAAGGCCTTCCGCACGGCCTCGTCGGGGAACAGGACCCCGCCGAGCTTCGCGGCGTAGACGCGGGCCAGGAAGGCGTCCTCGTGCTTCAGGTCCTCGAGGGTCCGGCCCTGGGCGTGGAGGAGAGCCTCGAGGTCGAGGCCCGCCTTCTTCATCTCCGGGCGCGCCGCGGTCTCCTCGGCGATCTTCGCGAGGCGTTCCTCGATGTCCGCGGCCTCGATCCGGATCCCGCGGCGCTCGGCCTCCCGCGCGAGCAGCCGGAAGGCGGCCATCTGCTTCAGGACGGCCCGCCGATCCTTCGCGACGAGGTTTCGATCCATCGTCCGGCCGAGTTCGACGAGGGAGATCTCCCGGTCCCCGATCCGGGCGCAGACCTGGGAAGGGAGCTTCGCGGGATCCCGGACGACCCCCTGCCTGCGTTCGGCCTCCTTGACCCAGAGGCGGATCATCTCGGGCCGGATCGCGGCCCCCGCCTCGAGACCCATGTCCCGGCGCGTGATCTCCTCGGTCCAGATCGAGAGTTGCAGGTACTCGTCGAACTCCTTCCGGCTGAGGCCCCGCCCCCGGAGATAGGGGCCGAGCTTCTTGCCGTTCTTCTTCAGGCGGCTCTCGATCAGAGCCAGGCGTGAGGCGACGGCTTCGGGATCCTTCGCGAGTCCCCGACGGGCCGCCTCCCTCTGGAAGAGAACCCGCGAGACCAGGTGGTCGAGGGCCTGCCGGCCGATCGGCCGCCCCCGGTAGCGGCGGGCGAGTTCGAGGTGGTACTCGTCCCAGGTCACCGACCCCCCCTCGAAACGGATCGCGTAACGGGGTTCCTGCGGGGGGAACGGAGCGAAGGGAGGGGAGAGGAGGAGGAGCAGGGGGATCGAGACGGTCTTCGACATGCGAGGCGATGGCGCGGGGACGGGGGAACGGGCGTCGCTCCCCGGGGCGGGGACGGCTATCTTGCCTGCGTCCGGGGGGGACGCGAAAGAAGGAAACGATGAATCGACAGGATGTCCTGAACTACCACACGCAGGGGCGGCCCGGGAAGATCGAGGTCAACCCGACGAAGCCCTGCTTCACCCAGCGGGACCTCTCGCTCGCCTACACCCCGGGGGTCGCGATCCCCTGTCTCGAGATCGAGAAGGACCCCGGGGCGAGCTTCCTCTACACCGACCGGGGGAACCTCGTGGCCGTCGTGACGAACGGAACGGCCGTTCTCGGGCTCGGGAACATCGGCCCCGCGGCCTCCAAGCCCGTCATGGAGGGCAAGGGCGTGCTGTTCAAGCGCTTCGCGGACATCGACGTCTTCGACCTCGAACTCGACGCCTCCGACGTCGAGAGCTTCTGCGCGGCCGTGCGCACCCTGGAGCCGACCTTCGGGGGGATCAACCTGGAGGACATCAAGGCTCCCGAATGCTTCCTGATCGAGAGCCGGCTCTCCGAGGAGATGGACATTCCGGTCTTCCACGACGACCAGCACGGAACCGCGATCATCTCCGGGGCGGCCTTCTTGAACGCGATGCGGATCTCCGAGAAGAACCCTTCCGAGGTCCGGGTCACGGTCTCCGGGGCCGGCGCGGCCGCTCTCGCCTGCGCGCGGATGTTCATGCTCCTCGGCGTGAAGGAGGAGAACCTCCTGATCGTCGACAGCAAGGGAGTCCTGACGAAGGACCGCTGGGAGAGTCTGAACGAATACAAGCGTCCCTTCGCCCGGGAGACCGACCGCAAGACCCTGGCGGAGGCCCTCGTCGACGCGGACGTCTTCCTCGGGCTCTCGGTCAAGGATCTGGTCACGCCGGAGATGTTGCGGACGATGGCCTTCGCTCCGCTCGTCATGGCCCTCGCGAATCCGGATCCGGAGATCCCCTACGACGTCGCCCGGGAGGCGCGGCCGGACGCGATCGTCGCGACGGGCCGCAGCGATTACCCGAACCAGGTCAACAACGTCCTCGGCTTCCCGTTCATCTTCCGCGGGGCTCTCGACGTGCGGGCCCGGAAGGTGAACGAGGAGATGAAGGTCGCGGCGGTCCACGCCCTGGCCGACCTGGCCCGGCAGGAGGTCCCCGAGTCCGTCAGTCTCGCCTACGGCGGCAGGAGTTTCCGTTTCGGACCCGAATACGTGATTCCGAAGCCTCTCGATCCACGGGTCCTGACCTGGGTCGCCCCGGCCGTCGCGAAGGCCGCCGTCGATTCCGGCGTCGCGAGGCAGCCGATCACCGATTGGGAGGAATACCGGAGCGCCCTCGAGGCCCGGATGGGGCAGGGCACGCAGGTCCTGCGGTTCGCGACCCAGAGGGCCCGGACGAAGAAGACCCGCATCGTCTTCCCGGAGGGGGACTTCATCCAGGTGCTGCGCGCCTCGGCCGTCCTGCGGGAGGATCGGATCGCGGAACCGATCCTGATCGGCCGGGAGGACGAGATCCGGAGCCGGATCCGCGAACTCGAACTCGAGGCCCAGCTCGACGGGGTCGAGATCCACCAGCCGGACCGCTCGCCGCACTTCGAGGATTACTGGCGGGTGTACTGGCGGCTCCGGGAGCGGAGAGGGGCGACCGAACCCTCGGCGCGTCGGGTCATCGGGTGGAGGCTCAACTTCGCGGCGATGATGCTTAGGCAGGGGCACGCGGACGGGGTCGTCGCGGGGCTCGGCAGTCATTTCTCCGAATCCCTGCGGAGCCTGATCCGCGTCGTTCCCCGCAAGCCGGGCGCCCGCAAGGTCGCGGGCTGCCACCTCCTCGTCCATCGCAACCAGCTCTATTTCTTCGCGGATACGACGGCGATCATCGATCCCGACGCCGGGGACCTGGCCGAGATCGCCTCGGGGGTCGCGGATCTCGCGCAGCGCTTCGACATGGAGCCCCGCGTCGCCTTCCTGTCGTTCTCGACCTTCGGCTCGGTCGATCACGCCTCGGCGAGGAAGATGCGGGAGGCCGTCGGCCTCCTCCGGGAGCGCCGCCCCGACCTCGAGGTCGAGGGGGAGATGCAGGCCGACATGGCCCTCCTGCCTGAGTTCCGCAAGGAGCGCTTCCCGTTCTCCCGCTTCACGGGTCGGGCCAACGTCCTGATCTTCCCCGACCTCGACGCGGCGAACCTCTCCTACAAGATCGCGCAATGCATGGGGGCCTCCTTGACCCTCGGCCCCTTCCTGCTCGGGCTCGAGCGCCCGGCGATGCTGTTGAACCCTTACGCGACGGTCGAGGACGTCGTGCAGTCCGCGGTCGTGACCGCGATGCTCGCGGGTTCGGACCGGGTCGGAATCCCCGCCTCGCCGCGGAACGGGGACCTCTTGCCCTCCGCGAAGGAATAGTAGGACGAGGTCCCGAGGATCAGGTGGTCGAGGAGCCGGATGCCCAGAAGGGTTCCGGCCTCCCGAAGGCGTTCGGTGACGCATTCGTCCTCCCGCGAGGGTTCGGGATCCCCGCTCGGATGGTTGTGGGCGACGACGAGGGCCGCGGCCGCGAGACGGAGGGCCGGGCGGAAGACCTCGCGGGGATGCACGATGCTCGTCTGGAGGCTGCCTCGGGACACGAGGCGATGCCCGCGCAGGCGATGGCGGGTGTCGAGGATCAGGACGTGGAACTCCTCCTGCTGGAGACCGAAGAGGCAGGGCCTGAGGAAGGCCGCGGCGGCCGCGGCTCCGTAGATCGTCCTCCCGAAGCCCGGAGAGGCGAGGACGGAGCGGCGCCCGATCTCGAAGGCGGCGAGGAGACGGGCGGCCTTCGTGGGTCCGACCCCCCGGAACCGCGCGAGTTCGTAGGCCGAGCGTTCGCGGAGTCCCTGGAGGCCCCCCGCCCAGGCGAGGAGGCCGCGCGAGGGCTCGGAGACCTCGGTCCCCGTTCCGCTCCTCCCTCCGAGGACCAGGGCGAGCAACTCCTCGGAACGGAGGCTCCTCGCGCCCCGTCCGATCAGCCTTCGGCGGATCCCCGCCAGGTCCCTCCCTCTCTCTCCGTGCTCCGGCATCCGCGCTCCTTTCTCCGGGACCGGTCTCGGCCAACGGATCCACGGCGCGGACGCCAAAGGTTTTTTCGAAGGCGGGGAAGCCCTTCAGGAGGGGCCGGGGAGGAGGGTCATTCCCGTCCCGGGCGGGCGGCCCCCAGGGAGGCGAGGACGCGGTCGCGCAGTCCGTTCCTGTCGAAGCCGTAGACCTTGCGCAGGGCCAGGTCCTCGGCCTCCGGTCCGAGGCGGCGGAGCCGTTCGCAGAACGCGAGGAGTCCCCGCTCCCCCCGCTCGGCAAGGAGGAAGGAGACCATCTCCAGGCTCGCCGCGTAGAGAAGGGTCGCGGTCTCGTTCCGCTCCTGCTGCACGAAGGGGTGGTCCAGGAGCTTCCAGGAGGGGAAGTCCCGCCGCAGCAGGGACCTGCCGGAAGCCGGGTCCTTGCCCTCGCACCACTGGGCCAGGCCCTCGTGGAGCCAGGGGGACAGTCCGGGGATCCGGCGCGCGAGGAAGGCGTGGGTCATCTCGTGCACGGCGAGGGCGCGGAAGACCCTGCGCCTGCGGCTCCACTCCTCGAGCGGGAGGCGCACCTTGCCGTCGAACCAGGCCCGGGCCCAGGAGGCGGGGGACTCGAGGGCGACGAAGCGTTCCCGGTCGTAGAGGATGACGAGGATGCGTTCCCGGGGCGCGAAGCCGAGACGTTCCCGGAGCCTCTCGTGTTCCTTCTCCAGGAGGGCGAGGAGGCGGTCCGCGTTCCGCCGGGCCTCCGGGGATTCCGCGGGGTAGCGGAGCCGGGTCCTCGAGCCGCGCTTCTCCGCGAAGTCGCGTTCCAGCTCGGCGTCCGCGAGGATCGTCCGGAGCAGGCGGTCGAGGCGCGGGTCTCGAGCCCGGCCTCCCGGAGTTTCGCGGAGGAGGCGGGCCGCTTCCCGGTAGGCCCCCCGCCGATGCAGGAGGCGGGCGAGGTCGATACGGGGGTTCACGCGCTCCGGGTCCAGGGCGAGGACCCTGCGCAGGCTGGATTCCGCCTCGCGGACCCGGTTGCCGGCGATCTGGCTCTCGGCCAGCGCCCGCCAGGGCTTCGGGTCGGCGGGCATCCAGCGGGCCGCCTCCCGGAAGAGCGCCCGGGCCCGGGAGGGGTCCCCGTTCCTCGTGAAGGCCTGGCCGAGGAGGAAGGCGCAGGCGCCCAGGTTCCGGCGGAGTTCGGGGTCGTTCGGATCCCGGGCCAGGGCTTCCCGCAGCAGGGCGTAGGCCTTCCCGAGGTCGCCGGATTCGACCGCAGCGCGGATCCTCGGAATCCGTTCCTTCGTGGAAGCCCGACGCTGGCCCGGGGCCGGGGCCGCGAGGAGGGAAAGAGCGAGGAGGAAGGCGAGGCTCGAGGTTCCGGAGGTCGTATCCATGTCCGGTCTATCGACCGGGCGCCGGTCCGTCCTGTTCCTCTCCGGGGAGGGGCCCGAGCCCCGGGCAGAACCTGAGGGCCTCCTGGAAGAAGGGCCAGGCCGTTTCTTTCCGTTCCACCGCTAGCGCCTCCGCCGCCGCGGGCGCCGTCCCGCGGCGGGGCGGCGCCGGCGCCTCGAGGGCGAGGTCCTTGCGGTGGGGGACGGAGGCGTGGCGGGATCGGTCTCGGGCCTCCACTTCTCCGCGAGTTCGGCGAGGATCTCGTCCGGCGTCTGGAAGCGGATCTCCCGGTCCTTGGCGAGCATCTTCTCGAGGAAATAGTGGAGGAGGGGGGAGAGGCGGAAGGCGCGGAGGCGCTCCGTCGAGAGCGGTTCCCCGACCTGGGAGCGGAGGGTGCGGGGATCCTCCCCGGTCCCGAAGGGCGGTTCGCCGGTCGCGAGGTGGAAGAGGGTCGCGCCGAGGGAATAGATGTCGGCCCGCGCGTCCAGGTCGGCGAGCCCCCGCGCCTGTTCGGGTGAGATGTAGGCGATCGTCCCGACCGTGCGTCCACCTCCCCGGAGGTCGCCCTCGCGGACGGCGAAGCCGAGATCGCAGAGAACGATCCGCCCGTCCCCGTCCCGGAGGAGGTTTCCGGGCTTGAGGTCCCGGTGCACGAGGCCCCGCTCGCGGAGGAATCGGAGGGTCCGAGCGACTTGCCGCGCGATGTCGAGGAGCGCGTCCTCGGCGAAGGGGCCGTCCCGCTCGAGGGCCCGCTCGAGGTCCTCTCCGCGGATCAACTCCATCACGAGGAAGTACTGGCCGTGGTCGCGGGCGAGCCGGTATCCCTTCAGGAGGCCCGGATGCTCGAGTTCGCAGAGCAGGCGGGCCTCCTCCAGGAATCGCCGGAGGCGCTTCGGATCCCTCGCCTGTTCCTCGCGGCAGAGCTTGACCGCGTAGGTCCGGCCGTCCCGTCGGTCCCGGACCGCGAAGACCCGCGCCGTCCGTCCCTCGCCGAGGAGTTCGAGGCGTTCGTAGCGGGTGAACGAGGGCTCGGCCCCGAGCCGGTTCGCCCGGAGCCGCTCCGCCTCCTCGGCCGCCATCAGCCCGAAGCGCGCGAGGAGGTCGGGAGGGCTTTCGCCCTCCCTCGCCCCGGCCAGGGCCTCCCGCATCGCCGTTCCGGACACGAAGCCCAGATGCACGAGGCCGGCCAGGAATCGAGCGTCTTTTGGGTCCATCGAGGAGTCCTCGGCGGGCGGTCCGCCGCGTACCCCCGGTCCCGGGAGGCGAGGGGACCGCGGGGCTTCGAGGGTCGCGGCTTGGATTCGGGACGCGACATGCTACAAGAGGCCCGTTCCCGGAGAACACAGGAATGACCGAAGGGGAGACGGAACGACTGCTCGAAGTCCGGATCAACGGCGGGATCCGTCGCGTTCGGGGCCCGCTGACCCTCGCAGACCTCCTCCGGGAACTCGGCCTCCCCGGGGGAAGGGGGGTGGCCGTCGAACGGAACTCGAGGATCGTCAAGCGGGGGGACTGGGCGGCGACCCGGATCGAGGACGGAGACCGCTTGGAGATCGTGACCCTCGTCGGGGGAGGATGACGGAGATGGGCGACGCGCCGTACAGGAATCCCGAGGCTCCGGTCGATCGCCCCCTCGTGATCGGGGAATACGAATTCGCCTCCCGCCTCCTCGTCGGGACCGGGAAATACGCGTCCTACGCGCAGATGGTCGAGGCCCTCGAAGCCTCGGGGACGGATTGCGTGACGGTCGCCGTCCGGCGTCTCGACCTCGACGCTCCGAAGGGCGAGGGGCTTTGCGACCACCTGGATCGAGAACGCTACAAGCTGCTTCCGAACACCGCGGGCTGCTTCGACGCCGACAGCGCGATCCGCGCCGCGCGGCTGGGGCGCGAACTCGGATTCTCGGACATGGTCAAGCTCGAGGTCCTGGGCGACCCGAAGACCCTGCTGCCCGACGCGGTCGGCACGCTGGAGGCGGCGAAGGTCCTCGTCGGCGAGGGCTTCACGGTGCTCGCCTACACCTCCGACGATCCGGTTCTCGCGAAGAAGCTCGAGGACCTGGGCTGCGCGGCCGTCATGCCGGCGGGTTCTCCGATCGGATCCGGCCAGGGGATCCTGAACCCCCTGAACCTCTCCTTCATCCTCGAGAGCATCGAGGTCCCGGTGTTGATCGACGCCGGGGTCGGGACGGCCTCCGACGTCGCGATCGCGATGGAACTCGGAGCCGACGGCGTGCTGCTGAACACCGGCATCGCGGGGGCGAGGGACCCCGTCCTCATGGCGAAGGCCATGAAGGAGGCCTGTCTCGCCGGGAGGCGGGCCTGGCTGGCCGGCAGGATCCCGAAGAAGCCCTACGCGAGCGCCAGTTCCCCCGGGCGGGGGGTGATCGGCGGCCGCGCCGAGGCGTGACCGCGCCCAAGAAAGCCTCCCCGGCGGGGGGAGGGGGGGGCCTCGGCGGCCCGCTCTTCGGGCTGGGGGCTTCCCTCGTCATCCTTGGGCTGCCGTATCTCCTCCTGACCGCGATCTACGTCCTGCTCTACGGGCCCTCCCCTCCCGAGGAGGTCCTGAAGCGGGAGGGCTGGCTCCTCGCGTTGTTGCAGGGCCCCTGCCAGCTCGCCGCCCTCGGGGTCGCCGTCGCCTTGGTCCGGGGGGGCGGAGCCCGGGCCCGCCGGAACCTCGGTCTCACGGGCGGCCCCCTCCGCGGGTTCCTGACCGGGCTGCGGATGTACCTTCCCCTTGGTGGGATCTGGTGGATCCTGGCCCTCCTCTACCTGCAGGTCTGCCGGATCTACGGACTCGAGGTCGGCCCCCAGGAAGCCCAGACGATCCTCGTCTCCCCCGCCTCCCCCTCCTGGGCTGTTCCCCTCCTCGTCGTCGAGATCGTCCTCCTGGGTCCCCTCTTCGAGGAGACGGCCTTCCGGGGTTTCCTCTTCGGGACCTTGAAGGAACGACTGCCCTGGTGGCCCGCGGCGGTCGCGTCCTCCGCCCTCTTCGGGCTCCTGCACGGGGCGGTCTACGCCCCGCCCCTCCTCCTCCTCGGCCTCATGCTCTGCTGGCTCCGGGACCGGCCCGGCGGGCTCTGGGCCTCCTTCGGCCTCCATGCCGCCCACAACGGGCTTGTCGTCGCCCTGATCCTGGCCCAGAAGGCCCCTCTTTGACCTCTCCAGCCTCTTCCCCGCCCGCGCCATGGTCCGAATTCCCGAAGACTACGAGATCCAGACCCATCCGAACATGAAGGGACGCTTCCGCCGTCTCGAGGGGGGCGCCCTCGTCGCCGAGGGCGTCGTCCTCGTCGGGGACCTGCGTCTCGCCGCGGACGCGAACCTCTGGTTCGGAACCGTGCTCCGGGGGGACGACGAACCGATCGAGGTCGGCGAGGCGACGAATATCCAGGACGGCTGCGTCGTTCACGTGGACATCGGGCATCCGACCCGGATCGGGAAGCGCGTCAGCATCGGGCACAAGGCGATGATCCATGGCTGCACGATCGAGGACTCCTGCCTGATCGGCATGGGGGCGATCCTTCTGACCGGCTGCAGGATCGGGGAGCGGAGCATCGTCGGAGCCGGGGCCCTCGTTCCCGAGGGGGTTGTCATCCCCCCGAGGTCCCTCGTGCTCGGGATGCCTGGGAAGGTCCGGCGGGAGATCCGGCCCGAGGAAGCGGAGGATCAGGACCGCCGCGCCCGGCATTATGTGGAGAGGGCGCGCAGCTATCTCTGACTCCCGGATCGTCCGGGGCGGCGCCCCAGGAACGGAGGCTTGGATGGACACGGAGACCGGCGGAAGGGACCTGATCGCTCCATCGTTGCTGTCGGCCGACTTCGCGCGGCTGGGCGAGGGGGTGCGGCTCTCGGAGGCCGCGGGCGCGGACTGGCACCACGTCGACGTCATGGACGGCCACTTCGTCCCGAACCTGACGATCGGGCCGCCGGTCGTCCGCGCCCTGGCCGCCGTGGCCGAACGCCCCTTGGACGTGCACCTGATGATCTCCGACCCCTGGAGGCTTGCCGAGGCCTTCCTGGACGCCGGGGCCGCGGGGCTGACCTTCCACGCCGAGATCCTGGACCGGGGGGATCCGGGCCGGCTCTTCGACCTCTGCGAAAGCCGGGGCCGGCGGGCGGCGCTCGCCGTCAACCCCGAGACGCCCCTGGACCCCGTCCTGCCCTGGCTCGAGCGCCTGGACATGGTCCTCGTCATGAGCGTCCGTCCGGGTTTCGCCGGCCAGGATTTCCTTCCCGAGGTCCTGGCCAAGACCCGCGAACTCAGGGAGGAGAGGGGGTGGGAGGGGGACATCCAGATGGACGGGGGCATCAACCGCCACAACCTCCGCGCCTGCAAGGATGCGGGCTGCAACGTCTTCGTCGCGGGGTCCGCCCTCTTCCGGGCCCCCGACATGGCCGAGGAGATCGCCCTCTTCCGTTCGATCCTGGCGGGGGGGGAGGATCGAGTCTTGGGGGCGGATCCGCCCCTGTTATGATCGGCCCCTTCCGCGGGGGGAGCCGCGGAGAAAGAGGAACGATGGCCTGGACGCGCTTCGGCAAGAAGAAGGACATGCCCGGCGGGCTTTGGATCAAGTGCGAAGCCTGCGGGAACATGATCTTCCGCAAGGACTTCCCGGGTTCGAAGGTCTGTCCCGAATGCGGGCATCATTTCCCCCTCGGGGCCGAGGCGAGGCTCCGGATGACCCTGGACGAGGGGAGTTTCGAGGAGTTCTGGGCCGACATGAGGACGATCGACCGCCTGGGCTTCGTCGATCGCGCTCCCTACAAGGAAAAGATCGAGAAGACGATCAAGAAGGCGGGCCGGAACGAGGCCATCGTGACGGGGATCGGCGCCATCGCGGGGATGCCCCTCGCGATCGGAGTCATGGACTTCCAGTTCCTCGGCGGATCGATGGGGGTCGTCGTCGGCGAGAAGGTGGCCCGCCTCGTCGAACTCGCGAGGGAACGGTCGCTGCCTCTCGTGATCTTCTGCGCCTCGGGAGGCGCGCGCATGCACGAGGGGGCGCTCTCCCTGATGCAGATGGCCAAGTCCTGCGCGACCCTGAAGCGCTTCCAGGACGGGGGGGGATTCTACGTTTCGGTCCTGACGAACCCCACGACCGGGGGGGTCACGGCTTCCTTCGCGACGGTGGCGGACGTGATCCTGGCCGAACCGGGGGCCCTGATCGGCTTCGCCGGTCCCCGGGTCATCAAGACGACCCTCAAGCAGGACCTTCCGAAGGGTTTCCAGAAAGCGGAGTTCCTCCTCGAGAAGGGGCAGATCGACCGGATCGTGCCGAGGGACCGGATGCGCCCCGAACTCGCGCGCCTGATCGCCTACGCCACCGGCCGCGATCCGCTTCCCCTCAAGGAGATCACGGGGGATCCCGGAGGCGAGGTCCAGGCGGGGTGAGGCCCGCGGGATCGGGTTTTTCAGGGAGACGAAGGCCGGGGAGGATCGAGCCTCCCGTTTCGTTCACAGTCGGATTCCTTTGATTTTCTACGGTAAGGACAGGGTGAAGAACATGAATGAGACGCGGCGCGCGGCTGCGGTGTTTCTGGATTTCGAGAACATCTATTTCGGGTTTCTGCACCAGGGCGAGAACTCGGAGCCGGACAAGAAACTGACTCTCGACAAGGTCCTGCTCCTGTTGTCGAGGCTCCGCGAGGAGCTGGCCGATCGCGGGGAGAACCTGGTCCTCGGACGTTCGTATTCCAGTTTCGACGAGTATCCCGGTTCCGACGCGGCCCTCCCCCTATCCCTGATGGGTTTCGATCCGCAGTACGTCGTCAAGTTCCGGGGGAAGAACTCCGCCGACCTCGCTCTCTCCCTCGACCTCCTCGAGGTCCTCCTGACCCGCAAGGACATCGGGCTCTTCGTCATCGTCGGCGGGGACAGGGACTACATTCCGGTTTCCCGAAAGGTGCTGGAGGCGGGCCGGGATCTCCTGATCGTCTCCCTGGAGGACTCGACGAGCGGGGATCTCGTCGACCGGGTCGGGAAGGATCGATTCGTGAACGCCCTCCGCCTCCTCGAAACCCGGGGCGTCCTTTCCGGGGCGGCGGCGGAGTCGGGGGAGGTCCGGGTCGAGGACGAGGACTCCGGAAACGGCCACCCGCGGGAGCCGAAGGAGCCGCCGGACGAGGCGGAGGCCCGCGCGAGAGAGGTCCGAGCGGAGCCTCGCCGGCACAGGACCGTGGGACACCGGGGCGCCCGGGTGCTGGGCCGCATCGAACTCGGACACGGGAGCCGCTGGTCCCCGATCAGCGACGAGGAGGCCTGCGGGGAGGAGAACCGGAGGAAGTTGATCCGTCTCCTCGAGGAACTGACCGACCGCTACCTGGAGAAGGCCCAGTCGAACGAGATCTGGCTCGGTCCCCTCCTGAAGCGGGAGATGACCGAGGTCTTCCCGAGGCTTTCCCATCCCCAGCGGAGACGACTGGTCAATCTCCTGAAGGAGGAAGGGGTCATCCGGATCGAGGAACGCCAGAGCCAGACCGGCCCCCATCCCTATTCGGTCGTCATCCTGAACCCCGAGGAGGACGGGGAAGAGGAGGGGGACGGGGAGCGGGAGGAGTCGGAGGTCCGGGAAACGACCTGAGGTTTCCGGCCGATGCTCTTCTACGCGGTCCGGCGCTTGCTGGGACTCGTCCCGCTTCTCTTCTTCGTCGTCCTCACGGTCTTCCTGCTCCTCCGTTCGGTTCCCGGGGACCCGGTGCGGAACCTTCTCGGCGAGAAGGGGAGCCGCGAGGAGCGGATGCGGATCGCGCACGAGCTGGGCCTGGATCGTTCCCTTCCGGTGCAGTTCGGGATCTACCTGCGCGGCCTCCTTCGGGGCGACCTCGGAACGAGCTACATCAAGAACCAGCGGAAGGTCGGGGAGGACATCGCCGAGCGCTTCCCGGCCACCGTCGAACTCTCCTTCTGCGCGATGCTCCTCGCCTGCCTGTTCGGGTTGACCGCGGGGATCCTCTCCGCCGTCCTGCGGGGTCGATGGCTCGACTACCTGGCGATGTTCCTCGCCCTCCTCGGGGTCAGCGTGCCCGTCTTCTGGCTCGGGCTCCTCCTGGTCATGGCGTTTGGGGGCAACGCCCCCTTCCCGTCGGGGGGGAGGCTGGACCTCGGCACCTTCTTCGATTTCGAGCCCACGACCGGTTTCTACCTCGTGGACAGCCTGCTCGAGGGGAACTGGGCGCTCTTTGGCGACGTCTGCGCCCATCTCTTTCTGCCGGCCGTCGCCCTGGCCACGATCCCGATGGCGGTCATCTCGCGGATGACGCGGAGTTCGATGCTCGAAACCCTCTCCCAGGATTTCGTGCGGACGGCTCGTGCGAAGGGTCTCCCGGAACGCCGGGTCGTCCTCCGCCATGCCTTCCGGGCGTCCCTGATCTCCATCCTGACGGTGCTCGCCCTCCAGTTCGGGACCCTCCTGGCCGGCGCGGTGCTGACCGAGACCGTGTTCTCCTGGCCGGGGCTCGGGACCTACATCGTCGACGCGGTCAACAACAGGGACTACACGGCGGTCCAGGGCGGCATCCTGGTCATCGCGACGATCTTCGTCCTCGCGAACCTTGCGGCCGACCTGTCCTACGCTCTCGTGGACCCGAGGTTGAAGAAGGCATGAGCCGCCGGGGAACGAGGTTCGTCCATGTGCTCCTGGGGCGGAGGTCGGCCCTCGTCGGGCTCGTCCTCATCCTTCTCCTGACCCTGGCGAGTCTGCTCCTGCCGGTCCTCCACGGGGGCGATCCGCTTTCCGGAACCGACGCCGCCGTGTTCCAGGGGCCGAGTCTCGCCCACCCCTTCGGCACCGACGGCCTCGGCAGGGATCTCATGCTCCGGGTGTTCTACGGCGGCAGGTTCTCGCTGCTGATCGGTTTCACCTCGGTCCTGTTCTCCATCCTGATCGGCCTCCCCCTAGGGGCGGTCGCGGGCTACCTCGGGGGATGGCCCGACACGGCCCTCATGCGCTTCGTCGATTTCATGCTTTCGTTCCCGAGCCTCCTGCTCGCGATCGTGCTGACCACGGTGTTCGGCGGAGCCAGCCTGCACAGCCTGATCCTCTCCGTCGGAATCGTCGGCATTCCCCAGTTCGCGAGGCAGATGCGGGCGGAGGTCCTCTCCCTCAAGGAGCGGGAGTTCGTGCTGGCGGCCCGGTCCCTCGGGTTCTCGCACTTCCGCATCCTGTTCCGGCACCTCCTTCCGAACGCGGTGGGTCCGATCACCGTCCTGGCGACGCTCCGGGTCGGAACCGCGATCCTCGACGCCGCGGGGCTCTCCTTCCTGGGGCTGGGGGTCGAGGTCGGCGTCCCCGAATGGGGGACGATGATCAAGATCGGAAGGGACGAGATGAGCCGTTCGATCTGGACCGCCCTCTTCCCCGGGCTCGCCCTGACCGGCTCCGTGCTCGGCTTCAACCTCTTCGGCGACGGGCTCCGCGACGCCCTCGATCCCAAGCTCAAGGGCGTCCGATCCTGAATCGCCCCCTCCCCCTCGCGGGGGAAGCCCGCCAAAATTCTGGCGCAGGGGGAGACCGAGGCCCGGGGTCCACGTCACCGCCTTCAGGGCTGTAAGGACCCGGAGGGCAGGGGAAGACGAGGTTTCCCCGCCGCTTCCTGGGGGCCGGATGGAGGCCGCGAGTTGATTGAAAACAGGGCCTTTGTCAAGGAGAAAAGAAGATTGTGGGAAAATCTTACAAGCGCATAAACTATTGCGTATAAATGGCATGCGGTGTTTTGAGGGGTTTTGAAAGGCGAAAATTCAGAGGGAAGTTGCGTGGATTGGGGGGGATGCATAGAATCGCGGCCCTGATGGACCAACGATACTTGAGGGTTTCGCCATCATTCGACCTTGGCTGTGGCGATGGCTGTCGAAGCTCCACGCAATCCACGCAAGAGTGCGTTGCGCCCATCTCGAACCCAAGAGCCTGAAGGAGGCCGCATGATTCGTCAATTCACCTCCCCCCCCCGTCAATACTTGTGCCAAGTATTGACACTCTTTCTTCTCTTCGCCGCCCTTTTCGCGATTCCAGTACGAGCGCAGACCACGCGTTCTTCGTTCACCCTGCACATGTATGTCGATCCCCTCTATGGGGACGACAATCTGGCTGCGACCTATAATCCCAAAGCCACCGGCTCCAGGATGCCCCTGATGGTGCACCGGACGTCCAAGACCCCCATTGGTGGGTATCTCCAGCATTTTCCCTACTCGTTTCGGACGGTGACGCAAGCAATATCCTTTATCAACAGCAATTTCAACCCCCTTCCCTGGACCAATTCCAAGACTGGGAAGGAGATGAGAAAGATCGTCATCCATTGTCTCCCGGGATTGTACGGACCGACGGGTCCGGGAGGACCGAACATCGACCCCAACTCCGGCCTTCCCTGGAATGGGGAGGTCTTCCCGATCGGCTTGCCGGACAGGGTGAGCATCCAGGGGACTTCCGCTTTGGACACGATCTTCGACGGCCGGGGCGACGAAGGCTTTGGGAGTTACATCTTCAGCATCCGGGCTCCGGGCAACGCCAATGTCGCCTTCGAGAACTGCATGATCGACAGCATTACGATCCGCAATGCGCACGCGACGGAAAGTGATGCCCCGCCCTTCGGTGCGGGAATCTACATCGACACCCAGGGGCAACATTTACGGATTTCGATTTCCAATTGCTTCATCGTCCAGAACGATGTCGGTATCGCCCTTGGAGTTCCTAGTGGAGATGGTCCCGCCCTCTCTCCCATCATCGTGAACAACACGATCGCCTGGAATCAGATCGGGATCTGGAGCGGGCAACCTTTTCCGCAAACCTCTCCGTTTACCAACAAGGGGTTGGCGCTCCCCAGGATCTTGAACAACATCATCGATTCGAATGGGCCGGGAATGAGCGGGGGGCTCAGCTGCTTCGAAGGGATCCTCGACAAGGACCTGCTCGTGAACGTTCCGGGTGGACCGAAGATGACCTTCAACGCCTGGGATGGGCCCTTCAATACTCCGACCGCTCCCTATGGCCGGGCCAATCGAAGTGTCGCGGTGGGGAGCTGGCCGATCACGAGTCTTCGTGGAACCACGACCTACGCGACCCAGATCCTGGCCTCGGTGATCGACATCTCTCCGATCACGAAAGCGGGAACAACGACTCTGCGGGGAACCCTCTATATCAACGATTTGTTCCGAAACGCGATGGCTGGGTATGATTACACTCCGCACGATTTCCGTTTGGCTCCGTTTTACAGCCTTTCGGATGGAAGTCCTCCCAGCCCCAGCAACTACAATGTCTGCGCGAACCGTGGCTACACGCTTCTCCCGATCTCCTTTGTGAGCAATGCCCCGCAGATCCTGACATTCCCCGGCCTCACCGGCCCCGGGGTCGGCCTCGATACCGAGTTCGCCCAGATGAATGCCTGGGACTATGACGCGGAAGGGTTCGGGAACTGGCGGATCACTCTTCTTTCCGGCTGGCCGACCTATACGAACCGGGGCTTTATCGATCTGGGCGCCGACGAGATCGACTCCTTGATCATGGCGGGGTACATCTTCCGGACCAGGATATTCAGCCGGATGGTTCCCAACGGGCCGGGGACGGATTCGACCCCGATCTTCTTCGTCGATGCCCCCAATGTCACACTCAGGAAGCGCCCCACCTACACGGGGTATCTCGGTCAGGATTTCCTCGGCACTAATACCACTATAGACAATAGATGGTGGCAGCAGGCGCAGGCGAACCCGGCCCCTCCCGTGGCCAGCGTCAACTACACGGCGGAAGGAGCGACATCCTTTCGATGGTTGCAGATTACTACTAGGTCTTTCCGTTATTTCATGAGAAACCTGCAATGCGATTTCTCTCCGCACCTGATACTGGACCCGCATCCCGTATGGGCAGTATGGTTTAATACTGAGTTTTCTTTCAATAATTTACCTTCTAGCGTGTACGGTTCCCACCCATGGTTCGACAATCCGGACGTTCCTGACTCTAATAATACTCCCCTATCCCCCGACAACTGGAACCTTTACTACAATCCCGGCGGCGGGGGGGGAAGCGGTGCGAGGCCGGCTTCCGCCGTCTACGACGGGACCCTGAACCCTCCCGGCACCTGGTGGAATGCTCCGGGGAGTCCGGGCTCCTCTTTCCTTTATCCCGGGATCCCGACTGCGCAGTTCGGCCCCTTTGGAACCGGAGGCCCGACCTTCTACAGCACGGACTCCTGGGGGATGGGGGACAGCCAGGGCTTGGATGTGGCCCCGGACACGGGTTGGCATGGTTTCCGCTTCAATTGCCAGGTGGAGGAGAATGGGGTCTGGGGGAACCTGCAGTCCTTCTTGACCGTCAACGGCTTTGATCCGGGTAGCGCCCTCAAGGGATACAAGCTGCCGAAGGCCAAGCCGAAGGCCTCCGTGATCAAGTGGGCGGACGTCGAGAAGGCCCGGAAGCGTTTGGTCGACTATTTCCGGAACAAGCGTTGATTGCAGCCCTGCAATGTTGTCCGGGAAGGGTTTTCCCCCTTCCCGGACAAGGGGTTGAGAAAGGAATAAAAAAAATGAAGTCATTCCTTCTGGGCGGATTGATCGCCTTGTCGCTTTCCGGGCCCGTCGAGGCCCAGTTCCGCTTCTCGACGAAGCTCGAGAAACTGGATCTCTTCAACCTGACGAGACCTTCGCAGTTCGGAGGAGCACGATTGAAATCCTACGATTTCGATCGAGATGGGCGGATCGAGGTCGTCTATCCCGGTCCCACCTGGGTGCTCTCAGGTGGGGGTAAACCCACTGAGATGCGATTCTTGGATATCTATTCTGTCGACTTGAAAGGGGGATTGGTCCGTCGTTTGGACTTGATGCCGCAAGAGAAACGAAGGTCTGTTTCTCTAATTCTTCAAGTTGGGCAAGCCGATTTCAATGGGGATGGATGGGAGGATGTGTTCCATATCGATCTCGGTGTAGGTCCCAGGCTGTACCTTTTCTCTCCTACCAAGAAGACCTTCATCCCCACGCCGATGAAGATTGTATACCCAAAAATTTTTTCCGGCACGAAATTCCTCAGTCGATTCGAGTTGCATGATTTCAATTCCGATGGGGTCCCCGACATCCTTTCCGCTCTTCCGGATAACGGGTTGCTCCTCTACTTGAGCCAAAAAAAGAACGGCGAGGTTTCCTGGGTGAATGTTTCCCGGAAGAATCTCCCGCTTCCCCCAAAGTCCTATGTTGTCCCAGTCGTCTTGGCGGATTTCGACGGGGATGGAGACCAGGATGCCTTCGTCGGACGGCACCTGAATACCGACATCGTCCTGGAGAATCTCGGAGGAGGGCGTTTCCGCTACTGGCCCTACCCGACGCCGCCCACCTCCCTGGCGACCTTGTCCGCGGCGGTCGGGGATGTCAACGGGGACAATCTTCCCGACATCCTGATCGGGCACCAACCGGATTCGTCGGGGAAATCCTGCCCCCAGCCCCATGTCTGGATCAACCTCGGGAAGAAGGGTTTCAAGGCGGTACCCCTGAATCTTCCGGGGAAGTGCTGTTCAGCCTCGTTGGAAAGTTTTCTCGTCGACTTGGACCAGGACGGGGATCTCGATGCGATTGCAAGCTCGTATTACGCCAACTGCGGGACCCTTTTCTACGAAAACGATGGGAGGGGCAACTTCAGACTCGTCGACCCGATCGGACCTCCCATCAACCAGTCGGGTAAAGATTGGGGGATCGTTCCGCTGGATTTCGACGGGGATGGGGATACGGACCTCATGATGCGGAAGTCCTATGTCTTTCCCTTTCCGTTGATCTGGCGAAACCTGAAACGACAACTGCACACGCCCAAGGGGCCACGGATCGGGCGGCCCTTCGAGATCGAGGTCTGGTCGCAGGACCCGCCGGCCTTCTTCTATGTCTTCTTCTCCTTCCAGGAGATGAAGATCCCCTTGAAATCCGGGGAGGTCTGGTGGCTGAACCCCCTGACGATGGCGAGGGGGCCGTTGATCCTCTTGATTCGGGGGATGCCCGACCCCTACCACCGCAAGTTTTCGTTCCCCTTCCCGAACCTCCCCCAACTGATCGGGAAGACCCTGTACACCCAGGCCGTCGTCTACACCCCGACGACCGAGGACAGGGTCCACGTCACCGGCGTCATGGTCGACAGGATCTGGTAAGCAGAGGTGTGGTCTATTGCTGAGGCCCGATTGAGTCGTAGTTTGTGACGGTGCGCCTGCGAACGAAACGGAGCAAGGCAAGGTGTCCAAGGAGGCAACCACCATGACACGGGGGGCAAGTTCCACGTCGCCGGGCCTCATGGGCAGGGAGCTGGACCCGGGTTTGGCTCGTCGATTATATTGATATGCATGCTGATTAGGGCTCTTCAGGGTTTCCGGTGGGGACGGGCTGATACGGGGAGCATGTCCAACCCTCCTTTGTGGAAATAGATGGCATGGATGAATCGGTCGAGATTGCGGTACCCGAAAGCTCGCCCCTTCAGCTT
>Ga0256830_1000069_pt1:0-2500 | contig 87805 bp, 80 predicted proteins | sample 128326metaG_FD_190537 | JGI IMG/M metagenome (GOLD analysis project Ga0256830, IMG submission 190537) | Hydrothermal vent microbial communities from Lau Basin, Pacific Ocean - 128-326 | ecosystem: Environmental > Aquatic > Marine > Hydrothermal vents | place: Pacific Ocean: Lau Basin...
AATTTCGCTACCTTAGGACCGTTATAGTTACGGCCGCCGTTTACCGGGGCTTCGATCAAGAGCTTCGCTTACGCTAACCCCATCAATTAACCTTCCGGCACCGGGCAGGCGTCACACCCTATACGTCATCTTGCGATTTTGCAGAGTGCTGTGTTTTTAATAAACAGTCGCAGCCACCAATTTAATGCTACCCTCCTGGGCTCCACGAGCACGTCGCTTCACCTACTAAGGGCGTACCTTCTCCCGAAGTTACGGTACCATTTTGCCTAGTTCCTTCACCAGAGTTCTCTCAAGCGCCTTGGAATTCTCATCCTACCCACCTGTGTCGGTTTGGAGTACGGTCCAACATAACCTGAAGCTTAGAAGATTTTCCTGGAAGCAGGGTATCAATCACTTCATTCTCATTACGAGAACTCGACATCACATCTCAGCCTCGTGAGCATCCGGATTTGCCTAAATGCTCAGCCTACTTGCTTATACCGGGACAACCAACGCCCGGATGATTTAACCTTCTCCGTCTCTCCATCGCAGCTATGCCAGGTGCAGGAATATTAACCTGCTTCCCATCGACTACGCGTCTCCGCCTCGCCTTAGGGGCCGACTAACCCTGCGCCGATTAGCGTTGCGCAGGAAACCTTGGGTTTTCGGCGGACGGGTTTTTCACCCGTCTTATCGTTACTCATGTCAGCATTCGCGCTTCTGATACCTCCAGCATGCTTCTCAACACACCTTCAACGGCCTACAGAACGCTCCTCTACCATGCACACAATCCGAAAAAAGTGTGCATCCGCAGCTTCGGTATAGTGCTTAGCCCCGTTACATCTTCCGCGCAGACCGACTCGACCAGTGAGCTATTACGCTTTCTTTAAAGGATGGCTGCTTCTAAGCCAACCTCCTGGCTGTCTGGGCCTTTCCACATCGTTTACCACTTAGCACTATTTTGGGACCTTAGCTGGCGGTCTGGGTTGTTTCCCTTTCCACGACGGACGTTAGCACCCGCCGTGTGTCTCCCATGATTGCACTTCTCGGTATTCGGAGTTTGCATCGGGTTGGTAAGCCGGGATGGCCCCCTAGCCGAAACAGTGCTCTACCCCCGAGAGTGAGACATGAGGCGCTACCTAAATAGCTTTCGAGGAGAACCAGCTATCTCCGGACTTGATTAGCCTTTCACTCCGATCCACAGTTCATCCCCTCATTTTTCAACATAAGTGGGTTCGGGCCTCCAGTAGGTTTTACCCCACCTTCACCCTGACCATGGATAGATCGTCCGGTTTCGGGTCTACTCCCAGCAACTATACGCCCTATTAAGACTCGCTTTCGCTACGGCTCCCCTATCGGTTAACCTTGCTACTGAGAAGTAAGTCGCTGACCCATTATACAAAAGGTACGCAGTCACAGCCCTTGTCCGAAAACAGGTACTGCTCCCACTGCTTGTACGCACACGGTTTCAGGTTCTATTTCACTCCCCTCTCCGGGGTTCTTTTCGCCTTTCCCTCACGGTACTGGTTCACTATCGGTCGACAACGAGTATTTAGCCTTGGAGGATGGTCCCCCCATATTCAGTCAGGATATCACGTGTCCCGACCTACTCGATTTCATCTATAACGCGTTTTCGTGTACGGGGCTATCACCCACTATGGCCATACTTTCCAGAATGTTCCACTAACACGTTATAAACTTAAGGGCTGCTCCCATTTCGCTCGCCGCTACTTTGGGAATCTCGGTTGATTTCTTTTCCTGCAGGTACTTAGATGTTTCAGTTCCCCGCGTTTGCTTCTCTACCCTATAGATTCAGATAGAGATACTGCCAAAGGCAGTGGGTTCCCCCATTCGGAAATCTTCGGATCAACGTTTGTTTGCCAACTCCCCGAAGCTTATCGCAAGCTACTACGTCCTTCATCGCCTGTTGTCGCCAAGGCATTCACCATGTGCGCTTATTCACTTGACCATATAACCCCAAAAGGTCTGACTCGATCCTTTCCGCGATTGCGGCGTTGCAGTACTTCGTTCGATCGGTCACATACTGGTGTATGCTCACTCACTCTCTACGCACTGCGCCTTGCACTCACGAAAAATCTCTTCGCCATACGCTTCGTTCTATATCGTTCACAAGCAGGATCGACACTTCACTCAGCATTGAGATTATATGTTTTGAGTAACGTTATTTGATTTTTTACTACTAGAATCAAACTACATACGTTTATCGGTATTCACAGAGGCTGTCTGCGTTTACCGGCTTGATAGCGCGTCATCACAACACACTATCAGGCACGTATGCCTTTTATTACAGTTTCCAAATTGTTAAAGAGCGTTTATACCCGCAGGTATTGGTGTCGTTATTTGAACACCCGCTTACCGCTGTTCTCTGCGTTGCAGAGTAAAAAGCAATAAACCTAAACACTTTGTTACGTCCTTCAGCCTCGCATCCTGGCGTGCTGTGAACATAAACGGCTATGTGTATTTACGTTTATTGCTTCTTGTTGTTTCGCTTTTTTACCTA